>Ga0163152_10000269_pt1 | contig 93567 bp, 79 predicted proteins | sample OliLakLV19MP8IB2_FD_148635 | JGI IMG/M metagenome (GOLD analysis project Ga0163152, IMG submission 148635) | Freshwater microbial mat bacterial communities from Lake Vanda, McMurdo Dry Valleys, Antarctica - Oligotrophic Lake LV.19.MP8.IB-2 | ecosystem: Environmental > Aquatic > Freshwater >...
CGCCTGAACGGCTCTGACCACCGGGCCGGCCATGGCCGCCGGCACGCTGTCCGCTGCCCGAGCGCGGCGCGCCACCCGCACCGCTACTGCGATGCGGAGCGCTGCGCGGGTCCTTGAACGTGCTCTTCGGCGGCGACAACTTCGGATCGATCATCGCGAAGTCGGGAGTCGGCGAGAACGGAATGCTCTGCCGCATCGTGCGTTCGATATCACGGAGCAGACCAGCCTCATCGGGCGCAACCAGCGACACGGCCGCCCCGGTGGAGCCGGCGCGCGCCGTGCGACCGATCCGGTGGACGTAGTCCTCGGGGACGTTCGGCAGTTCGTAATTGACGACGTGCGGCAACTCCTTGATGTCGAGACCGCGCGACGCCACTTCAGTGGCGACCAGTGCAGTGAGCCGGCCTTCCTTGAAGTCAGCGAGCGCGCGCACGCGGGCCGCCTGACTCTTGTTGCCGTGGATCGCGCCGGCGCGGATCCCCGACGCCTCAAGCTGTTCGGCCAGACGGTTTGCACCATGCTTGGTGCGCGTGAACACCAGTACCTGGGTCCATGGGCCCTCGGCGCCGGCGCCATGCTGGAACAGATGCACCAGCAGATGACGCTTGAGGTCCTTTGGAATCCGGAACGCAATCTGCTCGACGCGCTCGGCCGTCGTATTCCGCGCGGCGACTTCGACGCTGATCGGATTGCGCAGAAAGCGCGCGGAGAGCTGGCGGATGTCCTCGGAATAGGTCGCCGAGAACATCAGGTTCTGGCGCTCAGCAGGCAACATCCTGATCACTCGCTTGATTGCATGGATGAAACCCATGTCGAGCATACGATCCGCTTCGTCGAGCACGAAGTGCCGCACCTGCGACAGGTCACAATAGCCCTGCTCGCACAGATCGAGCAGCCGGCCCGGGGTTGCAATCAAAATGTCGCAACCGGCGCGCAGGCCATCGATCTGCGGTCGCTCGCCGACGCCGCCAAAAATGACGCGCGTGCGGAAGTTCTTGTGGGCGCCGTAGTCGCGGACGCTCTCGGCGATCTGCGCGGCAAGTTCGCGTGTCGGTGTCAGCACCAGCACGCGGGGCACCCGACCCTGCGACGAACCGAGGATCTGCAACAACGGCAGGACGAAACCGGCAGTTTTGCCGGTACCGGTCTGCGCGCCGGCGAGCACATCGCGACCGGACAGCACCGCCGGGATGGCTTGGGCCTGGATGGGAGTCGGCGTGGTGTAGCCCTTGGCGGCCACCGCACGCAACAGCTCGGACTCGAGCCCGAGGTGCTCGAAAGACATATTTAGTTCCTGAATTTAGCCAAAGACTCGCAACGCAAAGCCCGTAGGCGATGCAGCGGTCAGTGAGCGAGGTGAATTGCAGAGCGAGAGGTACCGGCAAACCGGCCTTCGAACAAAGGGGGCGCTGACCGCGCGACCCTGATTGATGGCCGCACTTTACACGAAATCGCCTCCTCGGGTTCGGGATTTACATCACGTTGCCCGGAAGTCCCGCGTCGCCTAATTTGGCGAGGTGACAACCCCACCCCTGCTGCACATCGAAGCCCTGTCCAAGCGTTTCAAGCCGGATCGCCCACCAGTGATCGACGGTCTCGACTTCACTCTGCGCGAAGGCGAGTACGTCGCGATCATGGGCGAATCCGGCGTCGGCAAGTCAACGCTGCTGAATCTGCTCGCCGGGCTCGACCGGCCCGACAGCGGCCGCATTCGTTTCGACGGCGTTGATATCGGAGCTCTCGATGATGATGCGACGACGCTGCTGCGGCGTCGCTCAATGGGATTCGTGTTCCAGGCGTTCCATGTACTGCCCTATATGACCGTGGCCCAGAACGTGTCGCTGCCGCTGGAGCTGCTGGGTGTCAGCGGCAAGGAACGCCAGACGCGCGTCGAGCAGATGCTCGCGGCGGTTGGCATCGAAGGCTATGGCTCACGGTATCCGCGCGAATTGTCGGGCGGCGAAACGCAGCGCGTCGCGATTGCGCGCGCTCTGGTGCACCGGCCGCGTCTGGTGCTCGCCGACGAACCTACCGGCAACCTGGATCCACGCACGGCGCAGTCGATTCTGGCGCTGCTGCGTGAAGCAGTGCACGCGAGCGGCGGTGCCGGCATCCTGATCACGCACTCGCAAACTGCCGCGGCCACGGCCGACCGGGCCTTCGTACTCGATGGCCGCGCCCTGCAACCGTTGCCGGACGGCCGCGGATGAACGACTTCGGACCCTGGCGTGCGTTGTGGCTGAGCCAGCTGCGTGAGCAGCCGGGGCGGCTCGCGGTAACCGCACTGGCGGTGGCGCTCGGCGTCGCATTGTTTTCCGGTGTCTACATGATCAACACCGGCGCGCTGAACGAATTCGGCAAGGCGACGCGCCAACTGGTCGGTCAGGCAGACGTGATTATCCGCGGTCCCAGCGAAGGTTTCAGAGAATCTGTTTTTGTTGCCCTCGCACGCGATGCCGACGTGAAGTTGGCGAGTCCGGCGCTCGAACTGGCTGTCGCATTGCCCCGCGAGCGCGAATCGCTGCAGGTGCTGGGCGTCGATCCACTGCGCGCGGTCGGCATCCAGCCCGCGCTGCTAGGCGAGCTGGCCGGTGACTTCGTCAACCTGTTCGCGAGCGATGGAATCTTCCTGAGCGTTGCGGCGGCCGCTGATCTGAAGGTGCGACCCGGTGAGCGTTTCGATGTCATCGTCGGCCAGCAGACTAAGTCGTTGCAGGTACTGGGCCTGCTGTCGGCAGCCGCCTATCCGCAGCGTATCGGCATCATGGATATCGCCTCTGCGCAGTGGACCCTCGACCGTCTTGGCATCATCAACCGGATCGATCTGCGGCTCGCCTCCGCTGCGAACGTCGACGCCATTCGCGCACGCATCGCCGCCACGCTGCCGCCGGGCGTGACGGCGCTGACGCCTGCCATTGAACAGGGTCGCGCAGCGTCGATGAGCCGCGCCTACCGGATCAACCTGAACATGCTGGCGCTGGTGTCGCTGCTGACCGGCGCTTTCCTGGTGTTCGCAACCCAGGCACTGTCGGTGCTGCGGCGCCGGACCTCGCTGTCGCTGCTCAGGGCGCTCGGCGTCACGCGCGGCCAGCTGCAACGCGGACTGCTGGCCGAAGGCCTGTTGCTCGGCGTCGTCGGCTCGGCCCTCGGCGTCGCACTGGGCCACGTGTTTGCCGTGGGCGTCCTGGCCGCCTTTCGCGGTGAACTTGGAACCGGCACGCTGCAGATCCATCCGCTCGCCTACGTTGCTTTCTTCTTGATCGGTACGCTGGTAGCGGCGCTCGGCGCCTGGGTGCCGGCGCGGGAAGCGGCACGCCGCGCGCCCGCGCACGGCCTGAAGTCAGGCGACGCAGAGACGGCGATCACCGAGCTGCGGCCCGCCGGGCTCGGTCTTGCGCTGCTCGCCGCCGGCGCGGCGCTGGCCTGGTTGCCGCCGATTGGCGGCGTCGCAGTTTTTGGCTACGGGTCGATCGCCGCGCTGCTGTTCGGGGCCGTGCTGCTGGTGCCGGCCGCGTCGGCCTGGCTACTGGCGCGTGCGCCTGTCAGCGGACGCGTGCCGCTCGATGTGGGCCTTGCACAGCTGCGCGGCAGCGTCACACAGATTGCGGTCAGCCTGGCGGCCATTATTGTCAGTTTCAGTTTGATGGTCGCGATGGCAATCATGGTGTACTCGTTTCGGCAGTCGTTCGAGGTCTGGTTGAGCGACCAGCTGCCCGCAGACGTGCAGGTTCGCGCCGCGCAGGGCAGCGACACGCGCTTCCTGTCCGAGGCGGACGCCACGCAGCTGTCGTCACTCGACGGCGTCGCCAGCATCGAGTTGCGGCGGCAGAGCGAGATCGCACTGACGGCAGACCAGCCGACCGTCGCACTCATCGCGCGCGATCTGACACCGGCTGGGCGCGACGGCGTGTTGGCACTGGTGACGGGAGGCGCCGGCGATGGCGCACTCGACAACGCCTGGATCTCCGAAGCGATGCAGGATCTTTACGGCTGGCGCCTCGGAGATCGAGTCGAGGTGCCCATCGGCGGCACAAGGCATTCGATCAGCATCGTCGGCGTGTTTCGCGACTATGGGCGTTCAACCGGCGCGATTGTGATTCCGCGGGAACGCTATATCGAGATCACCGCGGACCGCACGGCCACCGAGGCAGCGCTGTGGCTGACGGCAGATGCGAACCCGAACGGCACAGTCGCTGCGATCCGCGCAGCGCTGCCCGGTGGCGAATCGCTCGAAGTTCGCACCACGACGGAGATCCGCGAGCTGTCGCTGCGGGCTTTCGACCGGGCGTTCCTCGCGACCTACGCGCTCGAAGCCGTCGCGGTGCTGATCGGCCTGCTCGGCGTTGCCTTTGCCGGGGCGTCCACCGCGCTCGCCCGCCGCAGCGAGTTCGGAATGCTGCGGCACGTCGGTATGCTGCGCCAGCAGATCGTCACGATGCTCGCCGGAGAGGGCTTTCTGATCAGTGCGCTCGGCGTTCTGTATGGGCTGTTGCTGGGCGCGGCAATGAGTCTCGTACTGATCTACGTCGTGAATCGTCAGTCGTTCAGCTGGAGCATCGACTTGGCCGTACCCTGGATGCAACTTGCGCTGCTCAGCATCGCATTGTTGTGCGCGGCGACCGTCACCAACGTGATCAGTGGCCGCTCGGCCCTGCGCGCTGATGCGCTGCGCGCCGTACGCGAGGACTGGTGATGCGGCAGGTGCTTCTCATCGCGCTATCCTTGATTGCCGCCATTGCTTCGGCCGCGGGCGGCGATCGCTATTCCGCTGTCACGCCAGATCGGGCGCTGGTCTTCCCACGCGACCATGGTAGCCATCCGGCCTTTCGCACCGAATGGTGGTACGCCACCGGTTGGCTGCAAACCGATTCAGGCGAGCAGCTGGGATTCCAGATCACTTTCTTTCGGGCCCGCACCCAGGCCGACGAGGCGAATCCAAGCGCATTCACGCCGCAGCAGCTGATCATCGCGCATGGCGCGATCAGCGATCCGCGCCGCGGCCGCTTGTGGAAAGACCAGCGCATCGCGCGCGCGGTGCTGGGGCTCGCCGGCGCTGACGAGACGGACACCCGCGTCTGGCTCGACCGCTGGCAGCTTGCGCGCAGCGCACAGGGCTACTCCGCGCGCATCGACGCCGAGGAATTCGGCTTCGATCTCGCGCTGCAACCAACGCAACCGGTGCTGCTGAACGGCCGCGCCGGCTTCAGCCAGAAAGGCCCGCAGCCGCGTTCGGCCAGCTACTACTACAGCCAACCACACCTGCGCGTGACCGGCAGCGTAACGCGTGAGGGTCAGGTCGCTTCGGTGACCGGGACCGCATGGCTCGATCACGAATGGTCGAGCGAGATTCTCGATGCCGAGGCGATCGGTTGGGACTGGATCGGCATCAATCTCGACGATGGCGGCGCGCTGATGGCGTTCAGGCTGCGTGACGCCGCGGGGCGTCAGCACTGGGCAGCGGGCACCCTGCGCAGCGCCGACGGGCGCACGCAGACTTTTGAACCGGAACAGATCGAGTTCACGCCCGGCAGACGCTGGCGCTCGCCCCGCACCGGCTATGTCTATCCGGTGGAATGGCGCCTACAGGCCGGTGCGCTGGCGATCACGCTGCAACCCATGATGGATGATCAGGAGGCCGACTCACGGATGTCGACGGGAGCGGTTTATTGGGAGGGTGCCGTCACGGCACTCGTCGACGGCAAGCCCATCGGCCGAGGCTATCTGGAGCTGACCGGCTATGGCGAGCGACTACGCCTGCCCTGATCGAGCGGCGTCGAGCTGCGACCAGCGCGCATAGGTGGCGTCGATTTCGGCCGGTAGCGCACCGAGCCGCGCAAGCTTGCGCTGCACCAGATCGCGCGCCTTCGTGTAGAAACCCGCATCGGCCACTTCAGCTTCCAGCAACGATTTCTCCGCTTCGAGCCGCTCGATCAGCTCCGGCAACGATTCCAGTTCGCGCTGATCCTTGAAAGATAGCCTGGCAGACGACGGCTTGCGCGGCGTCGATCCGGCAGATTGAACGGGCAGCGCAGTTGGTGCGGTTGGCTTCGACGGCTCGGCCCGACGCTGTCGGTAGCGCGTGTAGTCGCTGTAGCCACCAACGAAGTCGAGCACGCGGCCTTCGCCTTCGAACACCAGCAGGCTGGTCGCAACATTGTCGAGAAAGGCGCGATCGTGGCTGACCAGCAGCAGCGTGCCCGTAAACGCCGCGACCAGCTCTTCGAGCAGCTCCAGCGTGTCGATATCGAGATCATTGGTCGGCTCATCGAGTACGAGCAGATTCGCAGGCCGAGCGAACAGTCGAGCGAGCATCAAGCGATTGCGTTCGCCCCCCGACAGGGCGCTGGCGGGTGTCTGCAGCTGATCGGGGCGAAACAAAAAGTCGCGCAGGTAGCCGGTCACGTGCCGGTTCTCACCATTGACGTTGACGTAGTCGGTCCGGTCCGTGACGTTGTCCATCAGCGACGCGGTCAGATCGAGCAGTTCACGCTGCTGATCGTAATAGGCCACTTCGAGTCGCGAACCCTGGCGGATGCGCCCGGCATCGGGTTCGGCTTCGCCGAGCAGCAGCCGGATCAGCGTGCTCTTGCCGGCACCGTTCGGACCCACGATGCCGATGCGATCGCCACGCATGATCCGCGCCGAGAAATCCCGCAGGATTACCCGCTCGCCAAAATGCTTGTCGACATGCTCGGCTTCGAACACGACCTTGCCTGAATCAGCCGAGTCCTGGACCTTCAGATCGACCTGACCGATGCGGTCTCGCCGTTCACGGCGCTCTTCGCGCAGCGCATACAGCGCACGCACACGACCCTCATTGCGCGTGCGGCGGGCCTCGACGCCCTTGCGGATCCAGACTTCTTCCTGCGCCAGCTTCTTGTCGAACAGCGCGTTCGCCTGCGCCTCGGCGGCCAGCTGCTGCGTCTTCTTGATTAAGAAAGCGTCGTAGTTGCCGGGCCAGCTCGATAAACGACCGCGATCCAGCTCAACGACGCGGGTCGCGAGACGATTGACAAATGCCCGGTCATGGCTGACGAACAGCAGCGCGCCCGTGAAACTGAGCATGAACTCCTCGAGCCATTCAATCGCCTCGATGTCGAGGTGATTGGTAGGCTCATCGAGCAGCAGGATTTCAGGCTCTGCCGCCAGCGCACGGCCGAGCAGGGCGCGCCGTCGCCACCCACCGGACAGCGAATCGAAGCGCACTTCGCCATCGAGCCCCAGACGCGACAGCACGGTATCCACGCGCCACTGCCGCTCCCAGCTCTCGAGCGTGGCCGGCAGACCGCTCGCTACGAGTTCGACAACGCGCTGATCATCGACCGCGTCAAGATCCTGCGCTAGATGCGCAAGCCGCGCGCCCGGCCGTACCCAGACCGTCCCCTCATCAGGTGGCGATGCGCCGCTGACCAGGCGCAGCAGTGACGACTTGCCCTCACCGTTGCGACCGACGATACAGACCCGTTCCCCTTCGCGAACTTGAAGACTGACGTGATCAAGCAGCGGGCGCGAGCCAAAGGCCAGCGACACATCATCGAATGTCAGCAGCACCCGTCAGGCTACTCCGCGCGCTTTCAGGAACGCGAGCATCCGTTCAGTCGCCAGCCGCGAGTCGATCTGACTGTACGACGCGCGGTAGTCCGCATTGAAGCCGTGCTGCGCCTCCGGGTAAACGACGATATCCGAGCGCCGCGCGGCCTCGGATCCTTCGCGCAGCGCGACGCGCATCTGTTCGACGGACTCGAGCGGAATTCCCGAGTCGTTGCCGGCATAGAGTCCAAGCACCGGCGCTCGCAGGGAATCGACCACATCGATTGGATGCCGCGGCTGCAGCTCGCTCGGCTGACCGACCACCCGCCCGTACCAGGCCACACCAGCGCGCACCGCTTCGCTATGTGCGGCGTACAGCCAGGTGATGCGCCCACCCCAGCAGAAGCCCGTGACCGCAAGCTTGCGATCATGCCCGCCGTGCTGCCGGGCCCACGCAGCGGTGACGTCGAGATCGCGCATGACCTGGGCATCGGGTGCCTTCGAGACGATGTCGCGCAGCAGTGCCTGGATATCCGTGTAAGCCGTCGCATCACCGAGCCGCGCGAACAGCTCCGGCGCGATCGCCATATAGCCAAGCTTGGCGTAGCGGCGGCACAGATCCTTGATGTGCTCATGCACGCCAAACACTTCCTGCACGACCAGCAAGGTTGGCAGGTTCGTGCCCCCGGCAGGCATCGCGCGATACGCGGGCAGTTGTCCATCGGCGACTGGAATGCTGACCTCGCCCGCATCGAGACCCGCAGTGTCGGTCTTGATAGCTTCCGCATTGAGAGGCCCCGCAGCGGCGGCAAAGCCTGCCGTCAGCGCTGTCTTGACGAAGCCACGTCGGTCGAGACCCGCAAGCGGTTGCAGGCTGCGGCGCTGGGAAAATTCAGTAGTTGATTTTGCAGTCATGGTTCGCTCCTGTTCAAAGTGTGTTCTTGACCACCCGTCCGTCCTTGACAATGACCCGCAGATTCTTCTGCGGCTCTTCGAGCACGCGAATGTCCTCAAGTGGGTTCCCGTCGACGATCAACAGATCGGCCAGGGCCCCGGGCTCGATCACACCGACGCGCCCATAAGCGTTTCGCGGTCCGGAGAGCGCGAGCAAGCCGCCGTTGATCGAGGTTGCCTGGCGCAGGATCTCCAACGGCGTGAACCAGCGTAGCCGCGCACCGAACTCGCGCGACTGCAGCGCGAAGACACGCGGCGCGCCGAAAACGTCCGTACCAAAGGCAATCTTTACATCGTATTGGCGCGCCAGCTGCATCATCCGATCGAGTCCGCTAGCGACCATTGCCGACTTCTCGCGTTGAGCGATCTGCGTCGGCGTCAATGGTGGTGCGCCCGGCACGGGCGGCGTGTTGAAGATGCCGCTGAACAGATACGCCTGCGGCGACAAGACGACCCCGCGTTCCGCGATCAACTTCATCGTCGGCTCGTCGATAAGATGACCATGCTCGACGCTGCGAACGCCCGCTTCGACAGCGCGCCGGATCGCTGCGGGCGTGTAGGCGTGCACGGTGACATAAGTGCCCCAATCGGCGGCGGCCTGCACCGCGGCGCGCAGCTCGGACTCGAAGTACTGCACGCTGTCGATTGGGTCGTAGATCGACGAGATGCCGCCGCCGGCCATAAGCTTGATCTGGGTCGCACCGAGTCGAAGTTGCTCGCGCACAGCCGCGGCAACTTCATCCGGCCCGTCTGCGATCAGCGCATAGCCTTGAGTTTCGAGCGGATCACTCTGGCCACTCCAGCGCCGCGACGGCGTGTCGATTCGCTGGCGCAGATCACCATGGCCGCTGGTCTGACTGATCAGGGCACCCGATGGAAAAATCCGCGGCCCTTCGATGATGCCCTCGTCGATTGCCTGGCGAATTCCGAACACCGGACCGCCCATATCGCGAATCGTCGTAAAGCCGCGCATGAGCATCGCGCGCGCCTCGGCAGCGGCACGTGCAGTCAGATAACCCGGATCGTTGTCGCGGATCTGCGCGAACGAAACAGGTATGGCCGGATGCACGTGCGCGTCGATCAGACCCGGCAGCAGCACGCGGCCACCAGCGTCGATCAGCGTCGCGCCAGATTCAATCGGGCTGCCAGCCGCGCGTATTGCCGTGATCAGATTGCCGCTGACAACTACTTCGCTGCCCGCGCGCAGCTTGTCGCTGCGCCCATCGAAGATCTGCACATTGCGAATGATCAGTATCGACGCGGGATCCGCAGCAGCGCTGACGATCGGCGCAAGCGCAAGCGCCAGTACGGCGGGGAAAACGGCGGTGCGCGATTTTGGCTGCATCGATCGACTCCGCAGTCTAGAAGGACCGTCGCTCGATTCTATCGCGTGCAGCTAGTCGTACGTTGGCATCTCTCGCGAGGACGCAACCTCATCGGGATCCGGCAGGCTGCCGTCGATGGTCATCCCGCGTACATGGCCAAGCGCGAAACGCGCCGCCGCCGGCGGCAGTGTTTCTGTCTCGAGAATTCCACGAACCTCCGGATCCCCGTCGACCGCGAGATCGACAATCTCGCCCTCGGTGGTCCCTTCCAGATGATCGAGAATCATCACGGTGGGCAGCAGGCGGTTCTCGGGATTCACCGAGATCACGAAGGCGATGCTGTCGTCCGTCAGCTCGATGAAGCTCCCCGGCGGATAGATCGTCAACGTCGCAATGAACGAGTCGACGACGTCCGCACCGAGACCCTCACGGTGGTCGGCGTAGAGGACGCGCACAGCTTCGGCCGGCGACAGGCTGCGCGGCAATCGACTCTCGGATGTCAGCGCCTGATAGAGCCGAATCGTACCGACCGCGCGTGCGCTGCGCGAAATGGCTTCGCCTTTCAACCCCAGCGGGAATCCCGTGCCATCGAGCCGCTCGCGGTGTTGCGCGACGATCTCGATGACCTCGCGAGAGACCGTTCCGAGCCTGCGCAGCATATCGGCGCCAAGCATCGGGTAGTTGCGAAACTGTTCGCCGGGAAGGGTCTTGGTGTCATCGGTCTCGTGGCGCTGCGACGGCAGCAGCCGCTGCATTCCCACCGCATGCAGAGCCGCGCCGAGCACGAGATCGCGCCGCGCCCGATCCCCAAGCGACCAATGGCGTCCCAGCATGGCCGCCATGGCGCCCGCAGTCATCGACTCTGTTGCCGCTTCGGGTGCCGTGCCGGTGGCGTACTGGCTACCCGTGAATATGAGGCCCGGCTGCACGTATGCGCCAGACTGCAGCAGGCGCTCTGCCATTCGATCAACGATCGCAAAACCCTCGGGCTGTCCTGCATTGACGAGATTCAGTCCCTGCGCACACTGCCGTGCGTCCTGCATGTAATTCTCGGCGCGGTTACGCAAGCGTTCACGGGTCTCGCGAACTTGCGCCATGCGTCCGAACTTGATGTTGCGCGGATCGGTTTCGTCAGCAAGCTGCTCGGCTTCGGTTGCGGCACGGCTCGCGGAGTCGTCGACCGACACCTCAGTTGCGATTTCTTGGACTTCAACGGACGGAGACGCAGCGGCGAAATCCTCTGGCTCCTCCGGAACCGGATCGGAACGCTCGGGATCGTACAGGATCCGCGAGATACGGTACTTGTCGATGATGTCGATCTCGCGCTGCGAGGTCAGCTTGAACGTGCTGCGCGGCAACGGATGGTCGAACCACCGACAGTCCAGCCGGACATACAGGCCGACCCGCAGACTGTCAGCCTTGATCGGGATCCAGGCCATCGGCTGCACTCAGGATTTCAACGAATCGGATGCTGTAGTGATCATTGACGATCGCGACCTCGCCCTGCGCGAGGCACCGTCCATTGACGAGCACATCGAGCGGTTCGCCGGCTGCACGATCGAATTCGATCACCGAGCCGGGCCTGAGCTGCAGCAGATCGCGCAACGAGATCTGCTTGGTCGCAACCTGAGCGGCGAGCGTCACCCGCAACTCTTCGATGGCGTTGGGCTCGAGCGCAGCAGCGCTCGCGCTGCCGGAACGCTCCGCAGCACCATGGTCCGCCGCCTGCAAGGGCACGGGCGCAGCGTGGTCAGCCGCGCTCATCGGTTGGCCTTCCTGGCGGCGCGTCCATTGGCGGCACTTGTCCCGAGCAGGCGCTCCTTGATCTGGATCGCCTGCTGACCGCGCGACATGCAGTACGCACCGCGTAGCGCTGGAATGCCCTCGGCAATCAGCGTGATCTGACCATCGAAGTCGCAGGGAATCACGTCACCGGCCTTGATGTTCAGCAGCTTCTCGAGCGTCATTGTCGTGCGCGCGAGCACGGGCACCATTTCAACCTCGACGTCCTCGATCTCGGCCCGCAAGCGCTCCGCCCAGCGACCGTCGCGTGCCGGCGGCTCGCCCTGCAAGCCGATATCCAGCAGCTCGCGTATCGGTTCGAGCATTGCGTAGGGCATCACGATCTGCAGATCGCCGCCAGCGCCGTCGAGTTCGATCCGGAAAGACGTTACGACCATGGTCTCACCCGGCGCACCGACGCTGGCGAACTGCGGGTTGGTTTCGGTATTGACGAACTCGGCCTGTAGCGCGAGCACAGGTGACCAGGCTTCCTGCAGATCACGCAGGGCCTGACGCAGCACAAGCTGGATGATGCGCGACTCGGTCAGCGTGAAGTCGCGCCCGTCTACCTTCGCCTGGCGGCCGGAGCCGCCGAAGAAGTTGTCGACCATCGCGTACACGAGGCGCGCATCGAGCACGCACAGCGCCGAGCCGCGCAGCGGGTTCAGCCGAATCAGGTTCAGACTGGTCGGAACGTCGAGCGTCTGCAGGTAGTCGCTGAGCTTGCGCACCTTGATTGGTGCGAGGGAAATCTGCGGCGTGCGGCGGAACATGCCGTAGATGCCAGTTTGCAGGAAACGCATGAATCGATCATTGATCGTCTCGAGCGTGGGCATACGCCCGCGCACCACGCGTGCCTGGCGTGCCAGATCGCAGGCCTGCACTTCGCCTTCAACGGCGGTAGCGCCCTCGACTTCGACCGCGCCGCTCTTGACGCCATGCAGCAGCGCATCGATCTCCTGCTGATTCAGCACATTTGCTTCAGCACTCATACGTACTCACCTCCGCCCTTGCCGCCGAGCTGCAGTGTGCCCTCGGCCGCCATGCGGCGCGCCGAGACCAGAATCTCCTTCTGTGCAGCTTCCACTTCGCTGAGGCGCGTCGGGCCCTTGTTGGCCAGGTCCTCGCGCAGGGTTTCGGCTGCGCGCGACGACATGTTCTTCAGGAACTTCTCGCGCAGCGATTCATCGGCAGCCTTCAGCGCGGTGATCAACTGCTCGCCGGCGACCTCGCGCAGCAACGCCTGCATGTCGCGGTCGCTTAGATCCCGGAGATCTTCGAACACGAGCATCAGATCCTGCAGCGCTTCGGCCAGCGGCGCGTCGGCCTCGGTGATGTTCTTCATGATCGGACCTTCAGTTTCCGAACCGATCACGTTCAGGATTGCTGCGGCGACCTTGGGCCCGCCGACCCCGGTTGACTTGACGGCCTGGCTGCCAGCGAACTGCTGTTCAAGCACCTGGTCGAGTTCGCTGAGCGCGGTCGGATTCACGCCATCGAGCGTGGCGATACGCATCACGATATCGGGTCGCAGCGCATCGGGCAGGTTGCGCAGCACGTCCGCGGCCTGGTCGGGCTCCAGATGGCACAACACGTTCGCAATGATCTGCGGATGCTCACGACGCAGCATCTCGGCAATCGCGTGTCCTTCCATCCATTTGAGGTTCTCAAGACCGCGACCGGCCCGGCTGCCCACAATCCGTTCAATGACGCCGCTCGCCTTCTCGGCACCGAGCGCCTCGGTCAGCACCTTTCGCACGTACTCACTTGAATCGACACCCAGCGACGTCTTCTGCTCGACATCGACCGAGAAGCGAATCAGCACGCTGCTGACTTCTTCGCGGGATACACCGGCGACCTGGGCCATGGCCGCGCCAACCCGCTGCACCGACTTGGCATCGAGATGTTTGAGCACACGAGCAGCGTCCTGTTCTCCCAGCGTCAGGAGCAGGATCGCGGCGCGCTCGACGTCGTTGCGTGAGTCAGCTGTGGGTGTCATCGACAAGGCACAGAGCAACTTCCGTGCCACTGCGGATCGCGTGACCTGCGTCACAGCTGCCGCGGTCGCCGAGCGGCGGGCCGTCAAACATCCGGCGGATCAGCAGCTAGCTTGCGGGTGCGGGACAGGCAATCGTCGTGTCGGCCGTACAGATCACCGGCTTGCCGCTGCCGCGCCGGAAGCTGAAAACGTGGATCTGCCTGGCCTCGAATACCGGCGCGTAGATCTCCGCGCGGCCGTTCGGCCCGGGCCGATCGTAGCGCCAGGTCAAGCCACCGATGGTGCCGATCTTCACACCCTGTGGATCATCGAGCAGCGTCTGGGTCGTATTCGGACCGTAGTGCACATTGATATCGAAAATCACGAATGACTCGTAATCCCAGGCTCGCCCAGCGCGTGGCTTCAGCACCCAGACCTTGGAGGCCTCATCGCCGCCAACGACGATCCACGGCTGCTCGCGACCTTCCATCGAGCGCTGCGGCCAGAACGCCGCGGCGCGGTTTGGCGCCAGTCGACCAGGCCCGCGCACCGGCGTCGGCACGGTTGGATGCGGCCGGATGTTGTCTTTGAGCACGTGCGTGCGCCAAGGCTCATCGAAAATGCGCCCATTCGCCGGCTGCTCGAGCGCGATTACGCGGCCCGGAATCGCGTCGCGTGTGACGTCGAAGCAGCCATCACCCTGATGGTTCGACGTAAGTATGTCTAACCGTCCATCAAGATTCAGATCGATGGCCTCGACCGCGAACGGCCGGCCCTGCCCCGTCATCACCGTTTGCCGACGCATGGGTCGACCCGCCGCCGGATCGATCGCGCTCCACGGCTGCCCGGCGGGTGCGCCAAAGATCGTGATGTGGTCGCTGTTGAAGAAGTGCGTGGCGATGATCTCAGGAGTGCCGTCGCCGTCGAGATCTGCCAGATCCAGATTCACTTCGGGACCGTCGAGCGACTCCGGCAGGCCCAGCAGCAGCCGCGATTCCCACGGCGTGCCGGGCGCCAGCGCCTTGCCCGGATTGCGAAAATAGACCAGTTCCCCGGCCGGCGGGCAACGGAACAGGAACGGCTTGAAACTGGCCCGGGCCGTGATGATGTCCTTGAGACCGTCGCCATCCATGTCATGGAACAGCGCCTGATGATAGAACCAGCGCTCGTTCTCGACTCGGCCGTCGCGACACACGGGATCGCGCGTGCCGGCATCAGCGATCAGGTACTCGGTCCGCTCTGGCGAGTCGACGTCGATCAGCACCAGCCGCCCGGGTTTGTCCGCCGACAGAAAGCCCTCGGGAACTACCACGGCATTGAAAGGCACGACGCCCTTGGGCACGTGATCGGTTTCATTCGGCCAGACCGTGCGATACGGCGGGCCGCCGCGATCCGACAGCACTTCCAGATCGCGTTGGGCATCGAAGCCGTTGCGCCCGACCCGCGCAACGTCCGGGATCCAGGCCGCCAGATCGCGTTCGTAGAAACTCTCGACCCGCGAGCCGTCTGCGCTCTTGATGACATTGTAGAAACTAGACAACAGCAGGCTGTCACGTTTGCCGCCGCTCGCATCATCGAACGGCGCGACATGCAGGAACGCCGTATTGAAAGGCAGAGTCCAGACCGCTTTGCTGTAGACGACCAGGCAGTCCGCAGCAGGCTGCGCCGCAGCGGCCGATAGCATCAGGCAGAGCAAGCCTGCCGCCACAGCTGGCGTATGGTGATGCGTCATGCAACCAGCATAGCAGCGCAGACCGCAAATGCCCCGCCGACGTGGTCGCCCGCAAGGTGCTCGTGTTAGCTTCGCCGGCGCGGAGGTCGATAGATCCGATGACACGAAGCAGGACGACGATCCAGACACATCAGGCGGAAGAGCTGGTGCCGGTAGAACCGCTATCGGCAATTGTCAATACGCTGACAACTCGCGAAGCCTGGGACGACGCCCGTGCGCGATGCCTCGCTGATCCTGGCCGCTATCACGGCGACATCGCACGCTGCGAACTGCACTGGTTCGATGCCAGCATTGGCGCACAGGGTGCGTGGATCAGCCGGGACTCGGCAGCAGGCAATTGGGCTGGTTTCGATGCGCAGACCGGCGCGGTAGTCGCACCGAGACTCGACGCCAGGCATGAGCCCTGGCGACAGGCGTTCGACGACAGCGAGGCGCCGTTCTATCGCTGGTTCACCGGCGGCCTGACCAACGCTTGCTTCAATGAAGTCGATCGCCATGTGCTGAGCGGCCACGGCGCCGAAGCCGCGCTTTGGTTCGAAGGGGACCGTTGGGATCAATCTCTGGATGAGGGACGGGGCGGCCCGGTCGTCTCCTACAGCGTCTCACGCCGCCAGCTGCTGCTCGAAGTCGCGCGTTGCGCGCTGGCCCTGCGCGCGCTGGGGCTCAAGACGGGCGATCGCGTCGCGATCAACATGCCGAACATCCCGGAGCAGATTTTCTGGACCGAAGCCTGCAAGCGTCTCGGCCTCGTCTACACGCCGGTGTTCGGCGGCTTCAGCGACAAGACGCTCTCGGATCGCATCCACAACGCCGGCGCGCGCGTCGTGATCACGGCCGATGGCGGCTACCGCAATGCGCAGATCGTCGCCTTCAAGGAGGCCTACACCGATCCCGCACTCGACGGCTACGTACCGGCTGAGGTTGCCGTCGCGGCGGTCGAGACTGCCGTCGCCGCACTGCCCCTGAGCGATGCGCAACGCGACGCCATCCTCGAGGGTGCGCGCGAAGCCGTCGCTGCCGAGATCACACTCGAACGCTCCGACGTGATGCGTGGTGTCGGCCGTGCGCTCGAAGCGCTTGCCGAGCTCGGCTCGGCGGAGACCAGCCGCATCCGCACCGCGATCGCGTCGGGGCTGGTTGCGACGCCGGCGCGCGTCGATACGGTCATTGTAGTCCGGCACGCTGCGCAGAGCGACCTGCTCTGGCGAACCGAACGCGACCGCTGGGCCCATGAACTGACTGCGGCGGCAAGCGACGAGATGCTTGCAGCCGCGCGCCGCGCAGGCTTCGCCGTGCACAACGAAGCCGATCTGCTCGCGTTGCCGGATCGCGAGTTCGTCGCCGCGATCTGGGCCAGCAGCGCGCCGCTGCCGCTCGATGCGGAGTTCCCGTTGTTCTTTATCTATACCTCTGGCTCGACCGGCAAGCCAAAGGGCGTCGTGCATGTGCACGGCGGCTACGTCAGCGGCGTTGCGCACACGATGCGAGTCGCCTTCGATGCACGCGGCGGCGATGTCATCTATGTCGTCGCCGATCCAGGCTGGATTACCGGCCAGAGCTACATGATCTGCGCCGCACTCACGACCCGCGTCACCACGGTGATTGCCGAGGGTGCGCCGGTGTTCCCCAGCGCCGGGCGCTTCGCGAGCATCATCGAACGGCTCAAGGTCAACATCTTCAAGGCCGGCGTGACCTTCCTGAAGACCGTGATGACGGATCCGCAGAACGTGCAGGATGTCCGCGCCTATTCATTCGATTCGTTGCGCGTCGCCACGTTCTGTGCAGAGCCGACCTCACCGGTCGTGCAGCAGTTCGGCATGGAGCTCGTCACGCCGTGGTACATCAACTCGTACTGGGCGACCGAGCACGGGGGCATTGTCTGGACGCACCTGTTCGGCAATGCCGGGTTTCCGCTGCGCGCCGATGCACATACCTATCCGCTGCCCTGGGTCATCGGCGACGTCTGGGTCGCGGACAGCGAGCCGGACGCGCAAGGAAGCGTCAAGGCGCGTGTTGCGAAAGCGGGCGAAAAGGGTGAGATCGTGATCGCGGCGCCGTATCCCTATCTGTGCCGGACGATCTGGGGCGACGAGGCGAACTTCCGCATCGAGGGCAATGCCGTCAGTGCGTCCTGGCGCGGCGACTTCATGCGCTACGAGCGGACCTACTGGCAGCGCTGGCAGGACCGACTCGCCTACACCCAGGGCGACTTCGCCGTGAAGTACGCCGACGGCGGCTTCTCGCTGCATGGTCGCTCCGACGATGTGATCAACGTCTCCGGGCATCGCCTCGGCACCGAAGAGATCGAGGGCGCAATCCTGCGCGACAAGCAACTGAACCCGGACTCGCCGGTCGGCAACGTGATCGTTGTCGGCGCGCCGCATGCGCAGAAGGGCCTGACACCGCTCGCCTTCGTCCGACCAGCGCCTGGGCGGCGTCTGTCGGCCGAAGATCGGCGCCGGCTCACTGAAACTGTCCGGCAGGAAAAGGGACAGGTCGCGATCCCCGAGGACTTCATCGAAGTTTCGCAGTTCCCGGAGACGCGCAGCGGCAAGTACATGCGCCGCATGGTGCGCGCACTGGTCGAGGGTGCCGAGGTTGGCGATACCTCCGCACTGCGCAACCCGGAATCGATAGACGAACTCAGGCGCTCGATCGATGCGTGGCAGACACGTCAGCGTGTCGCCGATGAGCAGCAACTGTTCGAGGACTTCCGCTACTACCGCGTGCACTACCACGCTGTCGGACCCGAGCAGCGCATCGCGCTCGTGACGATCACGAATCCACCCGTCAACGCGCTCAATGAGCGCGCACTCGACGAGCTGAATATCGTGCTCGATCACGTTACGCGGCGCGAAGACGTCAAGGCAGTCGTGTTCACGGGTGCCGGTACCGCGGCGTTTGTCGCCGGTGCCGACATCCGCCAGCTGCTCGAAGACGTGCATACGCTTGCCGAGGCGCTGCCGCTGCCCAACAACGCGCATCTCGCATTCCGCAAGATCGAAGCGATGAACAAACCGGCGATCGCCGCGATCAACGGCGTGGCACTTGGTGGCGGCATGGAATTCGCGCTCGCCTGCCACGTGCGGGTCTCAGAGGAGATCGCCCGCTTTGGCCAGCCGGAAGTCAGACTGAATCTGCTGCCAGGCTATGGCGGCACGCAGCGTCTGCCCCGGCTGCTCGAATCAGCCGGTCATCCAGCGCCGCTCGTGCGCGCAATCGAGATCATCATGGGCGGTCGCACCGAGGACGCTGCGACGCTGCACGCCGATGGGCTGCTGGACGGTATCGCCAGTGATGCCGAGGACGTCGTGCAGCTCGCGATCCGTCTTGCCACTGAATACATCCAAGCCCCGACCGGCGATGGACTGCTCACACAGCGGTTCGCTGCGCGCAAGGCCGCGAACGTGGCCTGGAAGCTGCCGGGAAAAGCCGACATGAATGCAGCGCTCGAGCACGAGCGCGTACAGCAGCTGCTGGCGCAAGCGAGTGCCGTGGGACGCCAGCGCACGGCGGAGCGAATTCTGGATGCGATCCGCACCGGCTGGACCGACGGCGTCAAAGCGGGCCTCGCGCGCGAGGCGCGGCTTTTCGCCGAGGCGATCGTGGATCCTGAGGGTGGCAAGGCCGGCATTCGCGCGTTTCTCGACAAGCAGAGTGCACCACTGCCGATCCGTGCGCCGCAGAGCCCGGAGCTGGATCAGATCGCAGCACTACAAAAGAGCGGGCAGCTGCTGCCAGTCGGCGCGCCATTTTTCCCAGGCCTCACGCCACTGCCGCGCTGGCAGTATGGCCATGCCGTCGTCAAAGATCCGAACACCGGTGCGCCCGCCCATGGTCTGCCGAAGGACAGCGAGCACGAGATCGTGCTGCCGGTGCCAACACCTGGACCGAATGCAGCGCTGGTCTATGTGCTGGCATCGGAAGTGAACTTCAACGACATCTGGGCCCTCACCGGCATCCCGGTATCCCCGTTCGAGAATCATGACCTCGACTATCAGGTCACAGGCTCGGGCGGGGTAGCGCTCATCGCGGCGCTTGGCAGCGAAGTCAAGCGGGAAGGACGACTCAAGGTCGGTGATCTCGTCACGGTCTACTCAGGTCAGAGCGATCTGCTGTCGCCGCTCGCGGGGCGCGATCCCATGTATGCCGGATTTTCTATCCAGGGCTACGAAACCGATACCGGCAGTCACCAGCAGTTCCTGCTCGTGCAGGGGCCGCAGCTGCATCCTTTACCGCCGGACCTGACGCTCGAAGCGGCGGGCTCCTACGTGTTGAACCTCGGCACCGTCGTGCGCGCGCTGTTCACGACGCTGCAGATCGAGCGCGGCCGCACGCTGTTCGTCGAAGGCGCGGCGACCGGTACGGGCTTCGAGGCGCTGAAAAGTGCCGCCCGCAATGGGTTGACAGCGGTGGGTCTGGTCTCGAACCCCGAACGCGCCGCATTCATTGCGGCAAACGGTGCTGCCGGGGCAATCGATCGCCGCGATCCGCGCTGGGCGCGCAACTACACGCTCGTGCCCGCCGGAGCGCAAGCCATTGCGGAATGGGAACAGGCGGGCGAGCCGATTCTTGCGGAGATGCGCCGCCAGGCTGACGGCAAGCTTGCCGACTACGTCGTGTCACACGCCGGCCAGGAATCCTTCCCACGCTCGTTCCAGCTGCTCGCGGACCACGGCATGCTGACCTTCTACGGCGCGACCAGCGGCTACTGGTTTTCGTTCGCCGGCAAGTCCGGCGCTTCAACACCGGAACAGATGCTGAGCCGCGCGGGTCTGCGTGCCGGCGAAGCCGTGCTGCTGTACTACGGCGCAGGCACCGTCGAGCTGCTGGATCGGGTCGGACTCGAAGCCATCGAAGCGGTCCGCGCAGCTGGTGGCCGACTGGTCGTCGCAACCGCCAATGACGCGCAGCGCGAGTTCGTGCAGTCGCTCGGCTTCGGCGACGCCGTGCGCGGTGTCGTCTCAATTGAAGAGATCAAGCGCAAGGAAGGTACGGATTTCGATTGGCCCGATTCGCTGCCGCCGCTGCCGGACGCCAAGCGCGAAACCATGAAGTTCAAGGAAGCCGTGCGGCAGTTCCAGGAACGGACCATGAAGCCGTTTGGCAGTGCAATTGGTCGCTGGCTGCGAACTGCCGACAACCCGCGCGGCTACCCGGACCTTGTCGTCGAACGCGCCGGCCATGATGCTTTGGCCGCATCGACCTCGCTCGTCAAGCCATTCACCGGTCGTGTCGTTTACTGCGAGGACATGCACGGTCGACGCTTCACGTTCTACGCGCCACAAGTGTGGATGCGCCAGCGACGCATCCTGATGCCAACGGCGACGATCGCCGGCACTCATCTTTGCAATGCCTATGAAGTGGCACGCATGAACGACATGATCGCCGCCGGTCAGCTCGAGGTCAGCGCACCGACCATGGTCGACTGGGCCGGACTACCGCAGGCGCACCAGTCAATGTGGGACAACACTCACGCTGGCGCGAACTATGTCGTCAACCATGCCCTGCCCCGTACTGGCATCCGAACCCGCGATGAACTTTTCCAGGAATGGGGAGCCAGGTTTTGAGCAAGAAGCGCCCAGCAAAGAGTCCAGCCCGCGAACGCAAATCTGCACCGAAGGCCACGGCGCTCGATCGCCGCCTGACAGGTTCAGACCGACGCCGCGCGGCCACCAGCGGGCTTCGGCCAGGCCGGTTGATCGGCAAGGTTGCGCTGATCACGGGAGCCGCCGGCAACATCGGCGAGACGATCGTGCAGCGCTACCTCGAGGAAGGTGCTTCGGTCGTCATGGTTGGTCGCAACCGCGACAAGCTCGACGCAATGCGCCAGCTGCTGTTGCGCCGAACCGGCGCGCCGCCCGCGCGCGCACTGGTCGTCGCGATCGACGCATCCGATCCGGGCCAGGCGCGCAGCGGAGTCGACGCGGCGATCAAGGTTTATGGTCGCATTGACGTGCTCGTCAACAACGCAGGCTCTGCCGGACCGAAGCAGGTCATCGAGCACTTGCCGATTTCGCGCGACGAACTCGAGGATCTACGCGCCGCGGGCTCGACCGACACCGAAACGGTGCGCGATGCCGCCGGCAATCTGCTCGGCCTGACCTGGAACATGGTCCGGGCAGCCTCGCCCCACCTGCAGCCGGGCGCCAGCATCATCAACGTCTCGACGATCTTCTCGCGCACGCGCTATTTCGGACGCGCGGCCTATGTCGTGCCCAAGGCGGCGATGAATGCGTTCTCGCGCCAGCTTGCGCTGCAGCTGGGGCCCCGCGGCGTGCGCGTCAACACCGTTTATCCAGGACCGATCGAGAGCGAGCGCATCCGCACCGTGTTCGGTGCGATGGACAAATTGCGCAAGTCCGCGGCAGGCACCACCGCCAAGGAATTCCTCGGCACCATGGCGCTGGCGCAGTCGGTCGATGGGGCGCCACCAACGCAAGAGCTCCCGAGCGTTGCCGACGTTGCCAACACGATCGTTTTTCTCGGCAGCGAAGAGTCGCGCGCCTTCAGCGCACATGGTTTCGAAGTCACGCACGGCATGCAGATCTGGCAGGAGTCGCGCTCGACCTGGGTTTCGCGGCCCGAGCTGCGCACAGTCGATGGCACCGGTTCGACGATTCTGGTCGCGGCCGGCGATCAGGTCTCGGACGCACTGGCCATTGCCCGCATCCAGTCCAATTGCGGCGCACATGTGCTGCTCGGTCTGGGTTCTGAGGAAGGCGTACAGGCTGCACGCGCCGCGCTGCAGGACCATGCAGCCGACCAGCGCATCGATGCGGTGCTGTTCGATCGCTCGCGCGCCGACACGCTGAGCGCGCTGCTTGGTCGGCTTCGACCAGGCCAGGGGCTACACGGCGCGATCGTGCTGCCGGCTTATGGCGCCTGGCGCTTCCAGACACCGCTCAGCGAAGCCTCCGATACGGATGTCGATACATTTCTCGGTGCGGAACTGACCGGCGCGATTTCCATCGCACGTGAGTTGTCACGCGTCTGGCACAAGTTCGCACCCCGTGGAAGCAATCCGCGAACCCTGTTCATGTCCAATGGCAGTGACGCCGCCGGCAATGCCTATGCCGACATCCTGCGCGCCGGCATTGAGGAGCTGGTGCGAGTCTGGCGCGATGAGTGCGAGAGCCGCGCCGCCTCCGGCGACCGGCCGGTCGCAGAATGGTCGAACCAGATCCTGCGCTGGACCAACGCCGAAGAGAACGGCCTGGTGTTTGCAGCGAGCCAGGCTGCTCGACTGCTGTACACCCGGCGACGCGTGCCGCAGGTGAACCTGTACATGCCGAGCGCCATCGTCGATGCCACCGGATCGACGCGTCCCAATTTCGGCTGGATCGAATCCCTGATGGGCCTGCACCTCGGCAAGTGCGTGCTGATCACCGGAGGCTCAGCGGGCATCGGTGGCGAGCTCGCGCGCCTGCTCGCAATCGCGGGCGCACGGGTCATGCTGACCGCGCGGCGCGAGAGTCAGTTGCGCGGCATGCGCGATCTGATCGTCCGAGAGCTCGAGGAGATCGGCTACAACCGCCCGCAGGACCGCGTGCTGATGCTGGCCGACGTGGACGTCGCTGACGAATCGGCGCTGGCCCGCTCGGTCGATGTAACTCTGAAGGCTTTCGGACGCATCGACTACCTGATCAACAACGCAGGCGTCGCGGGTGCCGAACAGATGGCCGTCGATCTGCCGGTCGAGACCTGGCGGCAGACGTTGCATGCGAACCTCGTGTCGAACTACTCGCTGATCGAGAAGATCGTGCCGCTGATGAAGAAGCAGGGCTCGGGCTACATTCTGAATGTCAGTTCGTATTTCGGTGGCGAGAAGTACATCGCCGTGCCGTACCCGAACCGCTCGGACTACGCGGTATCGAAAGCCGGGCAGCGTGCGCTGGTTGAAAACCTCGCCCGCTTCGTGGGGCCTGAGGTCCAGATCAACGCGATCGCGCCAGGGCCGGTCGAGGGCCAGCGCCTGAAGGGCAAGGACGGCAAGGCCGGTCTGTTCGACCGCCGCGCCAAGCTGATTCTCGAGAACAAGCGGCTCAACCAGATTCACGATGCCGTACTGAAGACCCTCGACACGGAGGTATCGTTCGAAACGGTACTCGAAGCGCTGGCGCCAAACGACATCGGCCTGCTGCAGAGCGAAGGCACGCCCGACACGCTGCGCGCGCTCGGCACGAGGCTGAAGAAGGAAGCACACGGCACCGACGAAGCCACCTACTCGTCGCTGCAATTCGTGATGACGCGCCCGATGGCCTCAAGGCTCATCGCACGGCTTCGCAGCGGCTGCATCCTGCTCGACGAGAAACTTCACGCGCATGCCGAGCAGTGGGTGCTGTCGCTTCCCGAGCCGCCGGAGCCGTTCATCAACGTCGACCAGATCAACGACGACGCCGAACGCATCCGCACCAGCGTGCTTGGCATGCTGCACCTGCAGCGCATGCCGACCGAAACGGATGTCGCGCTGGCCACCGTATTCTTCATGGCAGATCGCGCGATCTCCGGCGAAACCTTCGAACCTTCAGGTGGCCTGCATCAGGAACGGACCATCACCGAGCGCGAACTGTTCGGACGGGCGAAACCCGAACGTGTACGACGCATGGAAGGCGAGACGATCTGGTTGATCGGCGAACACATGACCGAGCCGCTGGCCGCGGTGGCTCGGCTGTTTCTTGCAGAGGGTCACGTCGGCAGCATCGTCACGCTGACCCGAACCGCCGCGGCGGGTGAAGCGATCCGCGAAGCAATGGGTCGCGCGCTCGGCCATGATCGGATGATCTACCTGACCGTCGGCGATGCGCTCGAAGCACGTATGGACGAAGCCGTCGACGCCGGGCACGTACCCGCAGCAGTGATCTCGACGCCGTTCGCGCCGCTGCCAAAGGCCTTGCTCGGCGTTGAAGGCAAGGGGCATCTGGATGCGGCTGGATTCTCGGATCTGGTCGAGAGCAACCTGACGCATCACTTCAGGGTTGCGCGCAAAGTGTCGCTGTTCCGCAAGGCGCGACTGATCCTGGTGTCGCCCGACGTGCCGGTCGGCGGCACTCTGCCGCAGTTCGCAATGGCAAACTTCGTCAAGACCACGCTGCACGCATTCACTGCCACGCTCGGAGTCGAGAACGAACGCCTGCCCACAGCGGTGCCTGTCAACCAGGTCAACCTGACGCGACGCATGCGCAGCGAAGAGCCGCGCGATGCCGTCGAACAGGCTGAGGAGTACGGCCGATTCGCGCACGCCGTGCTGCTGGCGGCCGCGCCGATCGTCGAAGCTGAGGAGAGCCGCTACCGGGCACGGATCTATCGGGGCTTGGCGATTACGGTCTGACGGGACGCGGCCGCCGCAGCCGTTGGGGGGTCGGACAGCCGCAAGACCCGCAGATGCCCAAGCTGGCTACGGCATGAACTACAACACCTTCTCGAAACAGAAGAACGCTCCCGTTCTGAACACGACCTCGCTCGAGTACTGCTCTGTCTGTTCGACCACGCCGTCCGCAATCGTCATGGCCGCGTAGTCAAAGCCAGTCGTTCCGGAAACGAAGACCCAGTCGTCCTGCACGACTGCGCGGCTGTAGCTCATCTCTGCTTCGAACCGCGAACCGGAGCTGATCAGAAATCTGTTCATGTTTCACGCCTCGATCACCGGGTCCTCAAGGCATCAAATGTTGGCTGAGGCCATGTGATGTGGCAAGGCGCCCGTCTACTCGCCAGACGCGGCAATTCGCGCCCATGCGCGACATAACGCAATGAACTAGTTGATGCCGCACTGCCCCTCAGGCTCCGTGAGCACCGCTTCGAGCGTGCGACTGGCCGCAGCGGCCAATGGTCCGTCCGCCGCAGCTGCAACGGCACGCTCAGCGGTCTTCCGCGCCAGCGCCTTGCATCCGAGTTCTGCGTAGACGGTAGCCAGATTGTTCAGCGTGGCGACAGACTCAGGCGCCAGATGCGCCGCGCGCCGCCATTCGCGCACCGCACTCTGGCGATCGCCGCGTCGATACGCGACCGTGCCCAGTCCGAGCCAGGCGAGGTGGGCCTCGGGCCAGCGTGCAACGGCCGCGCGATAGGCGCTTTCGGCAGGTGCCAGGCGACCGATCTCTTCAAGGCCAGCCGCCGCGCTGAGAAATCGTTCCGGCTGCGCCCATTCAGGGGGCGCGCCGGGCTCAACCGGCACCAATGCCCATCGTCCTCCCCAATCCCAGCTCTGCGTGAAACGCCCGAGTCGCATCGAGTAGCGACGTTCCGTGCCTGAGCGCAGCACGACGCGTTTGCGATCCGGGTCGATGCCGACGACAACCGCGTAGTGCCAGGTCGGCAGGCTCGGAACGCCGAGATTCTGCAACACGAGGACCGGGTCGCCTGCCCGCAGCGAGGCCACGATCGCATCGATCGACTCATCCAGCAGGTAGGGCAACAGGTCCTGGCGGCGCGTCGCAGCGATCAATTCCAGCTGCAGGCTGCCTTGCCTTCCGGGGAGATACACCTGCGGCGCCAACATGTCGGGCGTTACGTCCCGACCCGCATGCACGAGTACAGTCGCAAGTGCTGCCGGACCGCACTGGTACTCAGCCTGCGGAAAGAACGGCACGGCGCCGAGCTCGATAGCCGGACCCCGCAACGACGGCGCGCTGACGCAACCCGCGACGGCCGCGAGCAACGCCAGCCAGACTAGCGGCCGCGCCGTCAGGGAACGCGCTTGAAGATGTCGATCGTACCGGTGTACTCGAGCACGAGCAGCACCACGAGCACGATGCCGAGCACAGCAAGGATGCCACCGGCCGGCTCCGCATCGAGACGCCGCGCGAGCACACCGAGCTCGGCATCGGTCAGCGACGCGATGCGCGAGTCCAGCGCAGTGCGATCGACACCGAGATCCGTGAGGCGCGCGCGCACTTCAGCCCGATCAAGTGACGCCCGCACACGATCGATCTGCGCGCCACGGGTCGACTCACCCGCGATTGCGGTCGCAGTGCCGATGACCTCCGCCTGCGCAAAGGGCAGCATTGAGTTTCCAACCAATGCCAAGCAGACAATGGTGGACCAGGCTCGGCTTTTCATATTGATTTTCCGGGAAGTTTTAGGAATCCTGCCGGGATTCTACCTTAGCCACGAGGCGGCAAAGTTTTATCGCCGACCGCGATGGCCCGACGACATTGCCCGCCACTGCACCGGCACCCTGGCCCATCAGCACCCGACAGGCGGCGATAGCTGCCACTGAGCGCTTACCCCGGGCGGGCAGGCTCGGCGCGCAGTTTCGGCTTGATAATGCATGCAAACAACGACAGCCTCCCCGCTGCCGGAGTCACGGCGGAGCGCAAATCGGTTAACTTCTCAACATGAAACAACGACGAATATTCTTGCTTCTAATCGGCACCGCAATTCTGTTGAGCGCCTGCGCCAGCGCCCCCGACGGCAGCCCGCCGCGCAGCGCCGCGACCATCGGCTCATCGCCCTTTATCGAGGCCAAGCCGACACCCGACTGGCGCGCCGGCGCCATGGTCGCGGCGGCGAATCCGCTCGCCGTCGAGGCCGGGGTTGCGATGCTGCGCAGAGGTGGCTCGGCGGTCGATGCAGCGATCGCGATCCAGGCCGTACTGGGGCTCGTCGAGCCGCAGTCGTCGGGAATCGGTGGCGGCGCATTTCTGCTGCATTACGATGCTGCAACCGGCGATGTGATCGCCTACGACGGCCGCGAGGTTGCGCCAACCGGTGCGACCGCAGGCATGTTTCTCGGACCTGACGGAAAGCCGCTGCGTTTCTTCGACGCTGTCAAGACCGGCCGCTCGATCGGCGTGCCCGGATTGATTGCGATGCTCGAACGCGCGCACCGCGATCACGGCAGGCTCGGCTGGAACGAACCGTGGTTGCCCGCGATCGCGCTGGCGGACAACGGTTTCGCGATCTCGCTCCGCCTGCACGAGATCACCTCGTCCCTGCTCAGTTTTACGACGCTCGCGCCAGATGCCGCAGCCTATCTGACAACCTCCGACGGCAAGGCGCTGCCGGTGGGGCGTCTGCTGAAGAATCCTGCGTACGCAAACTCGCTGCGCCTGATCGCGAACAACGGTGCGCGCGCATTCTACGAAGGTCCATTGGCCGCCGAGATCGTCGCGGCGGCGCAGCGCGCACCAGATGCCGGCAGCCTGAATCTTGCTGATCTGAAGGCCTATCGGGCGGTGGTCCACGAACCCGTGTGCAGGCCGTATCGCGTGTATGTGGTCTGCGGCATGACGCCGCCCTCGTCAGGTGGCATCGCGGTGTTGTCTGTGCTCGGCACGCTCGAGAACTTCGACATGTCGAGCACCGGGCCAGGCACGGCGCTTGGCTGGCATCGGTTCATCGAGGCGCAGCGCCTCGCCTATGCGGACCGCGACATGTACGTCGCCGATGACCGGTTTGTGAAGGTGCCGATCGAAGGCCTGCTCGACCGCGACTATCTGGCATCCCGTGCCGCGCTCGTTCAGTCAGACCGGGCGATAGACAAAGTCGAGGCTGGCAATCCGCCGGGCGCCGAGCGCCGCGGCAAGGATGCAACCGGGCTCAGCATCGGCACGAGTCACTTCGTGGTAGTCGACCAGCGCGGCAACGTGGTTTCGATGACCACAACGGTCGAATCAATCTTCGGTTCGCAACGGATGGCCGGCGGGTTCTTTCTGAACAACCAGCTGACCGATTTCTCGTTCCGTCCCACCGACGATCGAGGACAGGCCATTGCGAACGCCGTCGCGCCCGGCAAGAAGCCGCGCTCGTCGATGTCACCGACGCTGGTGTTCGAAGACGGTCGATTTCGACTTGCGGTCGGCTCGCCCGGTGGCAATGCCATCATCGCGTATGTGTCCAAGGCGATCGTCGGCATGCTCGATTGGAAACTGACGCCGCAACAGGCCATCGAACTGCCGAACGTCGTCGCACGCGGTACAGTTGCGATCGAAGAATCACGTTTTAATCCGCAGCTGCTGCAAGCGCTGCGCGCCCTCGGCCACGAGCCGCGCACGGGTCGCGGTGCCGGTGAGGGCTCCGGGCTGCACGCGGTGATGCTGATGCCAGACGGAACGCTTGCGGGCGGCGCGGACAGCCGGCGCGAGGGAATCGCCGCTCGACCATGAGTGTCGTTGCGCTCGAAGTGCTGCACATTACGGTACTCGGCTACTGGCTCGGATCAGAGCTGGTCATCAACAGCACATACCGCTACGTCTCGTATTCGGCCTCGATGCCTTTCGGTGAACGCAATCGCCTGATGGACCACGTCATGGACGTCGACCAGCATGTCCGCTATGCATTGGTGCTGCAGGCGACGCTCGGCACGATGCTGCTGGCGCTGTACGGCTATGTGCCAGGCGGTGCGGCACTCGCAACGATCGCCGCTGCGGCAGGCGCGGGCTGGCTGACTCTGGTGGAACTGACGCATCGTTGGCGCAATCGTCCGTCGGGTCTACGGCTGGCTGCCATCGACCGTGGATTGCGCTATGTAGCCATGCTCGCGTTGCTGGCCCTGGCTGCTGCCATCGCTGTTGGTGCCCTCACACTGCCGCACTGGCTCGGCTGGAAACTTGCTGCCTTTGCTGGCGTCATTGCTTGCGGGCTCGGCATTCGCTTGGCGCTGATGGGCTTCTATCGAATCTGGCAGGTCATCGCTCGCGAGGGTTCGAATGTTGAGCTCGAAGCCGGCATCCGGCGAACCTATGTGCAGGCAACGTCCGTTCTGTTTGGTCTGTGGGCGTTGATCGCGCTGATCGTAGCGCTGTCAGTCTGGAAGCCGAGCCAAGGGACGCAGCTGCGCATAGACACCTTCGCGCAGGGCGAAGCCGACGTCGTCGATCCCGGGACCGAGGTACTGGCTCATCGCCACTGCGACGATCTGCTCTTCGGGATCGATGAAGAACGCCGTGCTTGCGAGCCCGCCCCAGGCGAGATCCCCGGGTGATCCCGGCACCGTGTGCACGCGATCAGGCAATCGCACACCGATGCCCAGCCCCCAACCGTAGCCGCGGTACAGCCCATCCTGCGCATAGCGGTACCAATTGACCTCACCGCCCTGCGCGACGGTCAGCGCGTTCGTTGTCATCGCAAGCACGGTCTGAGGTTGCAGCACGCGGACGCCGTCCAGCACTCCGGCATTCAGCAGCATCTGCCCGAAGCGCAGGTAATCCGGTACGGACGAAATCAGGCCTCCGCCGGCAGAAAACAGACGATCGCGGCGTGTGTAGCTGCTCGATGGCACCGCAGCGCGCAGCGCAAGCTGGCCCTCCTCGTCGGGGCCGTAAACCGTGGCTAGCCTGGCCGACTCGTTCTCAGCGACATGAAACGATGTGTCACGCATGCCGAGCGGGCGCAACAGTGACTCATCGAGAAACTGATCGAAGCTCTGCTCGGTGACGACTTCGGCGATGGCGCCAAGCACATCGGAGTGAAAGCCGTAGACCCAACGCTCGCCGGGCTGATACAGCAACGGATAGCGAGCGAGCCGCGCCACCATCTCGGCGAGCGTGCTGTTGAGATCGAGGATTTCCCGCTGCCGGATGCCAACCCCTTCAGGCCAGTCCGCCGCGTAGCCGAAACCCGCCGTGTAGTTGAACAGCTGGCGCACTGTCATCGGTGCACGCTGCGGCTCTGTCGCGATCACCTTCGAACCACGCAGTTCGCTGACCACGCGCATCTGGCCGATTGGCGGCAGGTAACGCGCCACGGGCGCATCGAGTGACAACCGCCCGTCGTCGACCAGGGTCAGGATCGCTGCCGCGGTCACGGCGCGGCTCTGCGAGTACAGCCGGAACAGGCTGTCCGTCTGCATCGGACGCTGGCGCTCGAGATCACTCCATCCATGGGCACGCAGGGCAACGAGCTCGCCGCGATGCATGACGCCGTAGACCACGCCGGCGCGACGCCCTTCCTGCACGAGCGCCAGCATCCGGCGATCGAGGTCAGCGAAGTCCGGTTGCGCGAACGCCGTCGACGACAGCACGGCGAGCAATGCAGTGAAGAGGCAGCGGACGTCCAGACGCATTGCCACACTGTCGCCGCTTGACGAACAAATCGCAATCCTCACGTGCCGCTTGCGCCGTCGCGTGCCATCAGCGGATCATCGCAGCATGCGCAACAAGGAAAGAGCAGTCGCGGTGGTGTCAGCCCTGTTGCTCGGCGGCTGCGCCGCGAGCGGCAGCACGACCCGTGAGCCGCTGGGGGAGCGACTGGATCGGATGCAGCAGCGTGTCTATGAGGGATCTCAGCGCGTTGCCGAGCGCTTCGATACCCGTTTCAGCAAGGCGGATCAGACTCCGTTGCCGTTTGAGCCGACGCCGTTCCGGATCGGCATCGAAACCGCAGCCATCGATCGCGCGGACGGGGTCGAACTGCCGGGTCGAGTGGATCTCGATTTCAGTCTTGCACTGCCGAACATCGAGCGACGCCTGAGACTCTTCGTAACCACCGACGATCTGACCGACTCTCCCGAGCTCGATGATCGGCGACAGAACCGGCTGCGTATCGGTGCCCGCTACGCCTTTCTGCGCGATGTCGATTTTGACGTTGGCGTGCGGGCCGAAGTCTGGCCCACGACCTTTACTTCGCTGCGGTGGTCACAGCTGCACCTGCAAGGGAACTGGCGCTGGGCGCCCTTCGTCAAGACTTACTTCGAATCCGATGATGGTTTTGGGGTTGCGACCGGTTTCACGATCGATCGTTTTTGGGGGCCGTGGTTGCTGCGCTCCAGCTCCTTCTACGACTGGCAGACGCGGTCCGATGCTGCCGCCTGGACCCAGGCCTTCGTGCTGGCGCGCGCCAAATCGAGAATCAGCGAGATGCGACCGACCGCGCTAGCCCGCGTGGAGGACATCGGTGAAGGTTGGGCACTGCGCCTGGCAGTGGGCGGCGAACGTGAATTTGATTCCCGCGTCAGCAGCTACGCAGCTACGCTGCTGTTCAAGCGGCATCTGCACGGCCGTTGGCTGTACGGGTACGCAGGCCCCGAAGTCCGTTTCGACCGGAAGTACGACTGGAACCCGGACTACGGCGTTCGCGTAGGCATCGACGCACTGTTCCGGGAGCGGGAGCGCTGACGATCCGGCGCGATTTGACCGAAGATGCTTGATGCTGAACATCGCCGCTACCTGTCTGGTCATTACCGCGCTACTGGCTTACCTGAACCATCGGTTCATCAGGTTGCCTACCGCGATCGGCGTGATGGCAGCGGCGCTGGCGCTGTCACTCGCGCTGATCGGTCTCAATGCGCTCGGGATAGGTACCGTGCTGCTGCAGTACGAGCAATCTCTTCTGCGGTCGATCGATTTTTCGGACGTGCTGATGGAAGGCATGTTGTCGCTGCTGCTGTTCGCAGGCGCCCTGCACATCGACCTCAGCGAACTCAAAACCTACCGCTGGCCGGTGATGGGCCTCGCTGTCGTCGGCACGCTGCTTTCCACGGTCATTGTGGGCGTGGTGATGTGGTGGCTGTTGCCGCTGATGGGCATTCAGCTACCGCTCCTGTATTGCCTGCTGTTCGGCGCGCTGATCTCGCCAACCGATCCGATCGCCGTCATGGGCATTCTGAAGTCCGCCGGTGCGCCCAAGGAACTGGAACTCGTCATCTCCGGTGAATCGCTGTTCAACGACGGTGTCGGCGTCGTGATCTTCTCCCTGCTGCTCGGCATGCTGACCAGCGGTGTGACGCCCAGTTTCGGACAGGGCCTGGAAGCGCTCGTGCAGGAAGCAGGCGGCGGGCTGATCTTCGGTTTCGGGCTGGGCTATTTGACCTTCTCGCTGCTCAAGAGCATCGACAGCTATCAGGTCGAGGTGTTGCTGACCCTCGCCGCGGTCACCGGCGGCTACGCGCTGGCAGCCCAGTTGCACATTTCGGGGCCACTGGCGATGGTCGTAGCGGGTCTCATGATCGGCAACCATGGACGGGCACTGGCGATGTCCCATACGACGCGGCGCTATGTCGACATGTTCTGGGAGCTGATCGACGAAATCCTGAACGCCGTGCTGTTCGTGCTGATCGGCATGGAGGTGCTGCTGATCGCCCTCAGCATTGACGTGATACTGGCGGCTGTGGTGGCGATTGTCGTCACACTGCTCGCGCGGCTGCTGGCGGTCGGCCTGCCCGCCCGCCTGCTGCGCAATACCTTTGACCTGCCGCACGGTTCGTGGAAGGTGCTGACCTGGGGCGGACTGCGAGGCGGCATCTCGGTCGCCCTGGCGCTGTCGCTGCCGGTAGGTGTCGCGCGCGACACCGTGCTTGCGCTAACCTACATCACCGTCGTGTTCTCGATTCTCGTACAGGGACTTTCGATCGGGCGCGTGGTCCGCCGAACCATCAAGGCGCCGGTTGCCTGAGGGTGAAAGACGATGCCGATACCATGGATGACAGTTCTCAAGCTCGTACCGTGGACCGATGTGATCCGCAATGCGCCGCAGGTTGCGGACGGCGCCCGCAAGCTCTGGGATAGCGTCAACAAGAAATCAGCGCCGCCGCTCGCGGCTTCTGCCGTGCCGCTGATTGCGACTGGCGACTTGGGCGCAGACCTGCGAGCCTTGCAACAGCGCCTCGAAGCCCAGGAAGCGATCAGCGCCGAACTGCATGCGCAGATGGTCGCTTCCTCGGAGCTGATCAAGACCCTGGCAGACCAGAACGCGCAGCTGGTTGCGCGCGTGGAAGCCAATCGCGTGCGCGCCGCGAGGCTGGCCGCGTTCGCGATTATGCTCGGCGCCGTCGCCCTGCTCAGCCTGATCGTTGCCCTGGTCCGGACCTGAAACCCAGCAGCCGGAGCGGGATGCTGAGCAGCCAGGACACGGCAAACAGCACGCACCACAACAGAAATGCGGTCGGGGTTTTCATGGTCATCAGACTCGACGTTGACAAGCTTGTGGCAAACATGTACCTTTTTAGCACAAGGTACCTGCCATGCACAACGAACCAGAGCCCAAATTCACACCGATCCGCAAAGGACTGCTCGAATTTCTGGTGCTTAAGATCGTCGGCACCGAGAGCGTGTATGTGCCCGAGATCCTGCGGCGACTTGCCGCGACAGAGTTCGCAACCCAGGAGGGAACACTCTATCCGCTGCTGAGCAAGCTGCGCCGCGAGGAACTGGTGCAATACGAATGGCAGGAATCCGACGCCGGGCCACCGCGCAAGTACTACCGGCTGACCAAGTCGGGCCGCACGCAACTCGCGGCGTTCAATCAGTACTGGGCCCGGATCAACAAGACCATTTCAGATATCGGACTATAAGCCATGCAACCGGTCATCAAGATCAGTCTGAACCGCAACGCCTTTCAGTTTGAGCAGGACGCTCACGATCGGCTGAAGCACTATCTCGCCGATGCGGCGGCAAAGCTGCTGGGCAACGAGGATCGCGCCGAGATCCTGCTCGATCTCGAACAGGCGATCGCCGATCAGTGCCGCAAGCGGATGCAAAGTGGCCAGGACGTCATCACGATGGCCGAACTCGCGCCGGCGTTGGAAGAAATCGGCTCTGTCGAGATTCCGGGCAGCCCCAACCCGCCCCTGCCCCCATCCACCGGCGGCGCAACGCCGCTCGAGCAGATCAGCGAGGGCGCGATCATCAGCGGCGTGTGCAAGGGTCTGGCGCGCACGGCCCGCATGGACGTAACGCTCGTGCGCGTCATTGCCGTCGTGCTGCTATTTATTACCGGTGGCGCGATGATCCTGCTGTACACGATCCTGATGCTGTTGCTGCCTTTCGCGCCGCTAGATCCGCATGCCGCACCGTTGCGCGGGCTGCCGGCCAAGTGCCGCGAATACGTGCTGCTGATCCGCTCCAGGCTCGCTTCGCTGACCCGCTAGCTTTCGCCACGGATTGACGCTGCTTCGGCGCCTGCGTACCGTGGCCAAGTGAGAATAGACTGGAAGCAGTACGACCCGGGCAATACCTTCGATGAACTGCTGCGCGCCCCGGGTCAACCGCGGCCGGCGGCCGAAGCCCTGACCCGCTATCTCGCCTCACTCAGTCCCAAGCAACTTGCTTCGCGGCAGGACGCGGCCGAGCGCGCCATTGTAGAGATGGGCATCACCTTCACGGTCTACAGCGAAGGCCGCAACATCGATCGCGCTTGGCCATTCGACATCATTCCGCGAACGATTCCGGCAGACGAATGGGATCGAGTCGCCGCCGGCCTGACTCAGCGCCTGACAGCGTTGAACATGTTCATTGACGATCTCTACCACCACCAGCGCATCATCCGTGACGGCATCGTGCCGGCCGAGATCATCGCGACCTCGACCAACTTCCTGAAGCCCGCAATCGGCGCCAGGCCCGCACACGGCGTCTGGGCCAATATCTGCGGCACGGATCTGATTCGCGACGCGGACGGCACGGTCTATGTGCTCGAGGACAACCTGCGGGTACCGTCCGGCGTCTCTTACATGCTCGAGAACCGGATCATTACGAAGCGCGTGTTCCCAGAGCTGTTCAGCGAAAGCTCGATCCGCGCTGTCGATGACTACCCTTCCCTGCTGTTCGAGATGCTGACCTCGTTGTCGCCGCGGGAGCTCGAGCGGCCGGAAGTGGTGGTGCTGACTCCTGGAATCTACAACTCCGCCTACTTCGAGCATGCCTACCTTGCGCAGCGCATGGGAGTTGAGCTCGTCGAAGGCAGCGATCTGGTGGTCGGTGATGATGACTGCGTCTACATGCGCAGCATCACCGGTCTCGAGCGCATCGATGTGATCTATCGGCGCATCAACGACACGTCCCTCGATCCGGAGTGCTTCGAACCTGACTCGCTGCTTGGCGTGCCCGGCATCATGCGTGCCTGGCGCGCAGGCAATGTCAGCCTCGCGAACGCGCCGGGCTCGGGTGTCGCGGACGACAAAGTCGTCTACGCGTACGTGCCAAAGATCATCCGCTACTACCTCGACGAAGAAGCGCTTTTACCGAATGTCCCGACGCACCTGTGCAGCGATCCGACCGAACTGGAATACGTGCTTGCGAACCTCGACAAGCTGGTCGTAAAGCCCGCGAACGAATCCGGTGGCTACGGAATGCTGGTTGGCAGCCACGCGACGCGCAAGGAGCGCGAGGAGTTCGCGCCGCAAGTGAAGGCCAATCCGCGCAACTACATCGCGCAGCCGGTGCTCAATCTTTCGACCGTGCCGACCCTCGTTGAAGGCAAACTCGAACCGCGACACGTCGACCTGCGACCGTTCATCCTGCAAGGCGCATCGACGGCTGTGACCGCAGGCGGCTTGACGCGCGTGGCGCTGCGACGCGGCTCGCTGGTCGTCAACTCTTCGCAGGGAGGCGGCAGCAAAGACACCTGGATCGTTGAAACTGCAGCCAAGCCGGCAGCCAAGCCGGCAGCCAAGCGGAGACGCCGCTGATGCTGTCGCGCGTTGCAGAGCGGGTCTATTGGGCGGGGCGTTACCTGGAACGCACCGAAGACAGTGCTCGACTGATCGACGTGCACAGTCAGCTGCTGCTGGACTTGCCGCCCGCGGTGGGCGTTGGCTGGCCGCAGGCGATGACGATCATGGGTCTGAGCGATGCGGTGAGCCGAAGCGCAGCGGCCTCGGAGCGCGACACACTGAAGCGGCTGCTGACCGACGAGTCCTGCACGAGTTCGGTAATCGCCACCGTTGCGCTGGCGCGCGAGAATTTCCGCACGACGCGCGACATCGTGCCGAGCGAAGCCTGGCAATGCGTCAATGAACTGCACCTCTTCGCAAGGTCGCAGCTGCGCTGGGCTGTCGGGCAGCGACGTCGTCACGACATTCTCAGCGAGGTCGTTGCTCGAGTGCAGCAGATCCGCGGGATCCTGCACGACACGATGAGCCACGGCCCCGCGTTCCATTTCCTGCGCATCGGCACGGCGCTCGAACGAGCCGACATGTGCACGAGAATCATCGATGTTGCCGTCGCAAGCCTGCTGCAGCGAGCCGAGCCCCTGCAGCGCTACGACAACACGCTCTGGATGAGCACTCTGAAATCGCTGTCCGCATATCAGATGTATCGCCAGTACGTACGACGTCGCATCCGCGGACCTGACGTGCTCGCATTCCTGTTTCAGGACGCGGAGTTCCCGCGATCGATACGCCACTGCCTGCTGGAAATCGAGCAGTGTCTGGAACGCCTTCCCAATGGGGGCGCGCTGACCAAGAAATTGTATGTGGTCACCAAGTCCGTGACGAATCTCGAAGTCCGAAAGCTCGACATCGCCGCCCTGCACGCGGAGGTGGACCGGCTTCAGGTCGCGCTGGCTGATCTCAATACGCAGATGAGTGAGGCTTGGTTCCGGCCTGAAGACGACTCTCGCAAAAAGTGACGGGTGCCCTCAGGCAGCTTCGGATCAGGCGGAGTCCTGCAGCTCCACGACCTTCACGTCGATGCTGAGCTTCTCTGCTCCGCCGCCCCGATAGATCGTCCCTGAGGTGGGTGTTGCATCGCCGTAGTTGCGACCGCAGGCCACCCGAATGTGATCTTGGGCAACCGCGCAGCCGTTGGTCGGATCGAAACCCCGCCAGCCGACGTACGGCAGATAGACCTCGCCCCAGGCGTGCGAAGCGTCGGACTGGATCTTGTTGGCGTAATTCGCACCCGTGTAGATGTAACCCATGCGATAGCGCGCCGGAATGCTGAGCAGCCGGGCGAGGCAGATGAACAGATTGGCAAAATCCTGGCACACGCCCTGGCGCGACGTGTACACATCGAAAGGTGTCGTGCCGAGCTCGGTCGTGCCGGGGCGATAAGCGAAGTCGCGATAGATGCTGAGGTTGATGTCCTCGACCGTGCGCAGCAAGTGACTGTCGTTGCGCTCGACAAAGCTCATCGCGTAGTCCGTCAGCTCGCGCAGCTGCGACTCGGGCAGCTCCTTGGGCAGCAGGTAAGGCATCATCATCTGGCGCTGCCAGGGCATCCACACCAGAGGGATCGAATTCTGTCGTCGCGACAGACTGTGATCATCGGGCGGCGCAGCATAAACCTTGACGATGCTCTCCGCTTCAACCGAAAGCTTTGTGTACGGTTTCTCGATCGAGCAGTAGATCGCCTGGTTGCCAAATACATCCTCATACTGGATCTCTTCCGCAATCGACGACAGCGTCAGGCTCGAACGCACGACCTCCTGCACCGGATCGTCGGTCGGCTGCAGCCTGAAAAGATGCGTGCTGTGCTCGACCGGGACCGAGTATTCGTAGTGGCTGGCGTGCGTGATCCGGAACATCCGATAGGCGAGCGGCTTGCCGTCTGGCGTCGCGGTGACCGCGCGTACATTGATTGGACGCGCCTGACTCTGCTGTGACTGCGACGGATTTGCATCTGCCATGAACGATGCCGCGAACGGCGCCACCGCTTTCGTTGCATCTATCGTTGCATCCAAGGGGACCGGCGCGCGCGGCACCGGTGTCGTCCGCTGTTGGCTATTCCAGGGGTGACTGTTCCAGACCAATGCACCGCGCCGGGCGATCAAAAGTTGTCCAGCTTGCATGGGCATCCATGCAGTGCTGGAAAACTGTGCGGTAGAGAACATCAACGCCGTTCTGTACGTGTCGCGCGGGTCGTTTAGCGCAACCTGAACGGCTGACGACTGCTGCACTTCCATACTCTCAGGAGGCTGGATCCGCGCGTAGCACAGCTGCTTCGGAGACCGAGTGCCGTGAAAGCAGGCGACACTGAGTCCATCGGACAGGCACATATCGGCACTGCCCAACGCATCGAAGCTCTGGAACCAGCTGAGCAGGATCTGTGGGTCGACCGCGGAGAGCTGTCGGGCCGTCATTTCTTCCTGCATGTGTGCCAGCAGATTGCAGAACGCGAGCTCCGAGTCGGTCTTGCCAACGGGTTCCAGCAACCTCTTCTTGCGTCCGTGCAACAGATCCAGTTGCTGTTTGTCGAGATCACCGTTGTGCATGAACAGCCAGTCGCGCCCCGCGAAGCTGCGCGAGAACGGCTGTGCTTCAGTGTGGGTGTAGCTCTTGTCGGCGCCGAGCACCTTGCAGAAGAACACCGTCGACCGAAAGCTCGACCAGTCGGTCAGCGCGTCGGCCAGGATCTGCGTGCCACGCGCCGCGGGATCTTTCGCGACCATCGCCGAGGGGCGCCCGCCCGGATACCAGCCGAGCCCCCAGCCGAACGCATGCCGTCCATGCACATGCTCCGGCAGGTTGAACTTGATTGACGGCGTTGCAAAGCCGTCAAAGCTGATCGCCAGCACGTCGCTGTTCAGCGGTGGAATCCCGAACAATGGAATGCTCCCGGTTGCGCGCAGACCAGGGACGCGCTCAACGCACAATCTGTCTATCAGGCATAGTACTGGCACTGCGAGTGCCGTCATAGCCAACTCGACCACACAGCGCGGCAGCCCAAAAAGAGAGCCAGCCCTTGAGCATCACGACCGCATTGCGCCACGTCACGCGATACCGCTACGACCGACCGGTAGCGCTGGGGCCACAAACAATCCGCCTGCGGCCTGCTGCGCATTCACGGACCCCTGTGCAGGCCTATTCGCTGAAAATCTCTCCGGCCAAGCACTTCATCAACTGGCAGCAGGATCCGTTCGGCAACTTTCTGGCGCGCGTGGTGTTTCCGGACAAGGTCAGCGAATTCCTGATCGAAGTGGATCTGCTTGCAGAAATCCGCTCGTTCAATCCCTTCGATTTCTTTCTCGAAAGCTACGCTCAGAATTTTCCGTTCGAGTATGAGAGCGGGTTGAAGGAAGAACTCGCACCGTATCTGGAGATCAAGGAATCGGGACCCGGGCTGCGCGCCTGGCTCGACGAACTCGACCGATCACCTCGCGGCATCATCGACTTTCTGGTGGACGTCAACCAGCGACTGAACAAGAGCCTGAGCTACACACTCCGAATGGATCCCGGCGTGCAGAGCTGCGAAGAGAGTCTGCAGCGTGGCAGCGGCTCGTGCCGCGACATGACCTGGATGCTGTGCCAGGGACTGCGGCACGTCGGGCTTGCAACGCGGTTCGCATCGGGCTATTTGATTCAGCTGGCATCAGACGTCAAATCACTTGATGGGCCCTCGGGCACAGACCGTGACTTCGCCGACCTGCATGCCTGGGCAGAGGTCTACCTGCCGGGCGCCGGATGGGTCGGGCTCGATGCGACGTCCGGCATGTTCGCGGGCGAAGGGCATATTCCACTGTGTTGCACGCCAAATCCGTCGAGCGCCGCACCGGTAACCGGAGCCCTCGAGGGCACCGCGAAAGGCACACTCGAACACGAAATGAGTATCGTGCGTGTAACCGAGACACCACGCGTCACCAAGCCCTTCGGTGACGCATCATGGGAAGCAATCGATGCGGTTGGCGCACTGGTCGATCGCCATCTTGAGCAGCATCAGGTTCGATTGACGATGGGGGGCGAGCCGACATTCGTCTCACTCGACGACCGTCAGCATGACACCTGGCACTACGGCGCGCTGGGCGGTAACAAGCTCGCGCTGGCGCGCAATCTGTCGAATCGACTGCAGCACCGCTTCGCACCAGGCGGATTGCCGATGCTGACCCAGGGCAAGTGGTATCCGGGCGAGATCCTGCCGCGCTGGGCCATGCCCTACTTCTGGCGACGTGACGGCGAGCCGATCTGGCGCGACCCGACGCTGTTTGGTGATCCAGCCCAACCTGCCGAGCTGGCGGCGGATGCGCCGCAGAAGTTTCTGGCTGCGGTTGGCGAACGACTCGGCGTGCCAGCCGACTATGTGCTGCCAGTACGAGAAGACACGCCGTACTACTTGTGGAAGGAACGCAAACTTCCGCTCGCCGACGAGATCATGGCGGCCGACGTGTACGAACAAGCCGAACGTGAGCGTCTTCAGCTACTGCTCGAGCGCAACCTGAATGCAGCGTCCGGCTATGCCCTGCCCCTGCACTACTCCCACCGGCGCGAGCGCTGGATCAGCAACCGCTGGAAGTTCAAGAGCCAGCATGTCATTGCGCTGACGGGCGATTCGCCAATCGGTTTGCGACTGCCGCTGGCCAGCCTGCCGTGGCCGGAGGCCGCCAAGCTCGAGATCGTGCCGGAGCGCAGCCCGTTTTCGGTTCCAGCCAAGTTGCCGACTCGGGCGGAAATCGAATCACAGATTTCCGCCCGGACGCCTGACGACAAATCCTTCCGCCGCGATCCCAACGGACTGATCCGCGGCGCCCTGTGCGCGCAGGTCCGCGCCGGGGTGCTGTACGTGTTCCTGCCGCCCGTCGCCTGGGCCGAGCAGGCGCTTGAGTTGATCGCTGCGATCGAGTCAGTCGCCGCGGATTTCAAGTTGCCTGTTGTGCTGGAGGGCTACACGCCGCCCGCCGATCCGCGGTTGGCGAGCTTCAGTGTGACCCCCGATCCGGGCGTCATCGAGGTCAACGTTCAGCCGGCGTCGAGCTGGGAAGAACTCAAGGCGATCACATTCGGCGTTTACGAAGACGCAAGACAGGCGCGTCTCTCTGCAGAGAAGTTCCTGCTCGACGGCCGACGGGCTGGAACCGGTGGCGGCAATCACATTGTGCTCGGCGCCGCTCGACCTGAAGACAGTCCCTTTCTGCGGCGCCCCGACCTGCTGCGCAGCATGATCAGCTTCTGGCAGAATCATCCGTCCCTGTCATACCTGTTCGCTGGCATGTATATCGGGCCGACGAGTCAGTCGCCACGCATCGACGAGGCTCGTCACGAGTCTTTGTATGCGTTGGAACTGGCGTTCCAGCAGATCCCCAAAGACGAAACCGCGCCCCTGTGGTTGATCGACCGCCTGTTCCGCAATCTGCTCGTCGACCTGACCGGGAACACGCATCGCGCCGAGTTCTGCATCGACAAACTCTACAGCCCTGACTCGGACCGAGGCCGCCTCGGACTGCTCGAGATGCGCGGTTTCGAGATGACGCCGCATCCGCACATGAACCTGATCCAGGCGCTGCTGCTGCGCGCATTCGTTGCGCGCTTCTGGACAAAGCCGTACGAGGGCAAGCTGATTCGCTGGGGTACGCGCCTGCATGATCATTTCATGCTGCCTTACTTTGTTCGCGAGGACCTTCGCGATGCGCTCAGTGAGCTTCAGGCGGGTGGATACGAGATCAGCGAAGGCTGGTTCGAGCCGTTCTTCGCATTCCGCTTCCAGGAATGCGGCCGAGCGCAGATTGGGGATGCGACACTCGTCGTGACGTCCGCGCTCGAGCCTTGGCCTGTGATGGGTGAGGAGCCTGCCGGCGGCGGTGTCAGCCGTTCGGTTGATGCGACGGTTGAGCGAGTGCAACTGAGCGTCAGTGGCCTGATAGAAGGAAGATACGTGGTGGCCTGCAACGGTCGACGCGTGCCGCTGCAACCGACGCGCGAAGCTGGGCTGCAGGTCGCGGGCGTGCGGTTCAAAGCATGGTCGCATCCGTCCAGCCTCAATCCGCAACTGCCGATCAATGCACCTTTGGTGTTTGATGTCATCGATACGTCGCGCGAGCGCTCGGTCGGCGGTTGCAAATACCACGTTGCTCATCCCGGTGGCCGGAACTTCGAGACCTTCCCGGTCAATGAGAACGAGGCTGAAGGGCGCAAGCTCGCACGCTTCGAGACAATCGGCTATACGCCCGGAAGCGTCGCGGTGCCGCAACCCGAATTCAATCCTGACTACCCGTGCACACTCGATCTGCGGCACCAGCCCTGACCCTTCTGACATGCGTGCTGCGTTGCAGGTGACGAGTCCGTGATGATCGACCCGATGGAGGCCCGGTCCGAGGCAGAGACGGGCTTTCGAAATGCTGCGCTTGCAGACTACATTCGCTCTTTCGGCAATCCGCACAACCCCGTGGACCATGTATTCGGCGTGTATTTTCACCAGTACCCTGATGATGACCTGAGGCCATTACGACGGGTCGGGCGACTTCGCGTTCCGCGTAGGCCTGCCGGGCAAGAGCGGCGTCGGTGGTGGAATCCTGGCGATCGTTCCTGGCAACGCCTCGATCGCCGCCTGGTCCCCGGACCTCAGCGCCAACGGCGACTCACGCAGCGAGCCAGGTGGAGCGGGTGATGGGAATCGAACCCACGTTAGCAGCTTGGGAAGCTGCAGTTCTACCATTGAACTACACCCGCATCAGCGCTGGATTCTAGTCCCGCGCGGCGATCTCGAACAGTGCGGCTAGCGGCGCAGTACCCGCCTGACCTTTGAGGCGGAGAACATGCCGCGCAGCTGCGACTCCGCCGCCGTGATTTCGATGACCGGAATATGGGTCAGCCGGGTGTCATCGAAGATCTTCATGATCGCGCCGACGTTTGCCTGCAACACATCGTGCATTTGCGCCACGCGCCAGTCGCTGACCTTCTGCATCAGGTCGCGAACGGTGATTTCTCCCCGCGGCATCTCGGTGGCCTGCATCAGCTGCATCGGTTTGACCCCCATGATGTCGTAGGCGGTAATCATGCCCACGACAATGGTCCGAGCGTCATCGGTCGCGAAGGCGCATCGGACACCCGTATGCTTCATGTGGTCGAGCGCGGCGTCGATAGCCGTCGTCGCCAGCACGGTCACGGAGGAGCGCTCGCGAAAATCGGTCATCACGGAGATCGCCGAGTCGCTCGCTGCCACGTACCAGGGGTCTGAGCCGGGAACGGGCAGTGCAGGTTGCGCAATGCTTGTCAGCGCGATGGAAGCCATATGAACCTCAAGTGAATCAATCTTTCACTGTAGCTAAGTGAACAGCCCCTTGACCAGTTCCCAGGCCTCACCGAAGTTGGCACCGGCATAGATCACGAGCCAGAGCAGTCCCCCGATGTAGGCCGTAGACAAGAGCGTGACGAAGTAGCCGAGCAGCAGCAAGACGCCATCTCGCTCTGCCATCCCCAAGCACAGCAGCAGGATTCCAATCGCGGGCAGGGTGTTTGCGAATGGCATCAGCGGTAGTGGCATCATCAGCAGGCCCACCGCACCCAGCAGCACAATGCCGTTCAGCGCACTCATTGTCGCGGAACCGCTCAGCCCCAACAGGCGCGGCCGCACGAGGTGCTCGAAGCGCAGCGCCATGGACTCGGCACGTACGAGGACCTGGATAATCGCCTGGGCGGGCACGCTGCGGTTCAGCACGCGGTCCGGCAGCCACGGCATCCGGTTGGCGGTCACGGCAAAACCGATCAGCAACATGGGCACACCGCAGATCGTGCTCATGAACGGAATCGTGACCGGTAACATGAATGGCAAAGCCAGCACGGCGCAGAAAATCAGCAGGCCCTGCTCGCCAATCTGCATCAGCAGCTCGCGCAACGTCACGCTCTGGCCGCGAATCGCTTCGCGCGCACGGCGCAGTGACGCAGACAGACTGGTTTCGGGATTACGAAGCGGTGCTGGGGTCATGGAGCAGAGGCGGGCCTGCCGGATTCATAGTACTTTAGCGCGAATGCCCCATGATCAACCATGAAGACCGATGCCGCAGACAAACCGCGTGAGTGGCGTGACCTGACCACCCGCGACTTCGCCAGTCTCGACTTCGATCGCACTGTGGCCATTCTGCCGGTGGCTGCGATTGAACAACACGGGCCGCATCTGCCGCTGTCGACCGATGCGGTGATCTGCGAGGGTTTACTGGCAGCGCTGGGTTCCACGACATTCTCAACGGCGAAGGTATTGCTGCTGCCGGCCCAATCCGTGGGTCACAGCCTTGAACACTCGAACTTCGCGGGCACCCTGAGCCTCAATGCCGAGACGCTGTTGGCGAGCCTGCTCGAAATCGGCCGCAGCGTCGCGCGAGCCGGCGTTCGCAAATTGATGATCCTGAATACGCACGGCGGCAATGTCGCGGTGATGCAGATTGCCGCGCTGCGTCTGCGTGCGGAGTCGCAGCTGCTGGTCGCACGCGCGAACTCTTTTGCGCTGGGCGAACCATCCGGGCTGTTCGACAACGATGAACTCAAGCTCGGCATCCACGGCGGCGAAGTCGAGACGTCGTTGATGCTGCATCTGCGGCCAGAACTGGTGCGTCTGGAACACGCCAGGGATTTCCAGGGCCTGGCGCATGCGGCTGCCGGCGCGAACCGCACTGTGGGTCCAGCGCGGCCTGTTGGTCTCGGTTGGATGAGCGAAGATCTGCACCGTGAAGGCGTCAGCGGCAATGCACGCGGCGGCGATGCAGCGCGCGGCGCCAGGCTTCTGGAGCACATGACGACGCAGCTCGCGCAGGCGCTAGATGAGCTCGCCGTGATGAGCCTGCCGGCGATCAGGCCTTAAGCGCGAGATCCGCAGAGCTGAGCGGCAGGCTGCGGACGCGCACGCCCGTCGCCGCGAACACCGCGTTGGTCAAGGCCGCTGCAATCGGCGGTGTTCCCGGCTCGCCCAGCCCGCCAGGAGCTTCGTCGGACTTCACGAACTCGGCGATGATCGGCGGCGAATCGGGGAAGCGCAGCAGCGGATATTCGTGGAAATTCCCCTGCACGATCTGGCCGCCCTCGATCGTAATCTGCTCACCGAGCGCTGCGGACAACCCGAACAGGATGCCGCCCTCGATCTGTGCAAGCGCGGTATCGGGATTCACGACGATGCCGCAGTCAACCGCAGCAAACACGCGTTCGACCCGAACGGACCCAGCCGCGTTGATCGCCACATCGCAGACTTCGGCGACGATGGTGCCGAAACTCTCGATGATCGCGATGCCCCGGCCGCGGCGCAGGCCGTCAACCGGGTCTGGCCCAACTGGCTGCGTTGACGTCCAGCTGGCAAGGGTCGCGACCCGCTCCAGCACCGCACGATGTCTCGGTCGATCTGCTAGGCCCGCGCGCCGGAACTCGTACGGATCGCGGCCCGCCGCATGCGCGAGTTCATCAGTGAATGCCTCAACGAAGAAACCCTGGTGCGAGAACGCGACGGCTCGCCATGGCCCCTCGCGCACGTGACTCTGCATCGGCACGTGACGGATCTGTTGATTCGCGATGGCATACAACGGATGCGCGGCACGCCCTTCCTTCGCGCCCGTATAGAGGTTCTGCCAGGCTACCACCTGGCCATTGGCATCGACTGCTCCTTCGAAACGCGAAGTCACCGCCGGGCGATAGAAGCCGTGGCGCGTATCCTCCTCCCGGCTCCAGATCAGCTTGACCGGCGCCGGTGACAGCTCCATTGCGATCTGCACCGCCTGCTCCAGAAAATCGAACTCGCGCGGCAGGCGCCGCCCAAATGAACCGCCAACCTGCTGGTTGTAAACGCTGACCTGCTCTTCATCGATGCCAGTCAGTCTCGCGGCAACACGCCGCGCATTGAGCGGATCCTGCACGCCGGTCCAGACCTCACACCGGCCCTCGGCAACCCGCACGGTCGCCCCCATGGGCTCCATCGTCGCGTGATGCAGGAACGGCACGCGATACTCAGCTTCGATCTTGCGCGCGGCGGTCGCAAGTCCTTGCGCTGCGTCACCGACGGCCCTGTCCTCCTCGGCTTTCTCGCCGGACAGCGCCTCCGCCTGGGCTGCATACCAGGATTCGCTGCTCATCGCGCGATGGCCGGAATCCGAGAAACGCGGGTCCAGCGCATTGACGGCCCGCAACGCCTGCCAATAGCTGTCGGCGACGACCACAACCGCCCGCTCCAGCTGCACGACGCGTCTCACGCCTGGCATCGACTCCGCGACTTCGGCATCAACGCTTTCGAGCAGATCGCCGAACACCGGCGCGGCGCGAACGGCAGCGTGCAACATGCCAGGCAGCCGGACGTCGACGGAGAAAATCGCGCTGCCGTCGGTCTTGGACGGCAGATCGAAGCGTCTACGAGACGTACCAATGATCGTGAAGTCTGCCGGCGACTTCAGCGTCGGGTGCATCGGCGGATCGAGCAGCGCAGCGTCGCTGGCGAGCTCACCGTAGCCGAACGAGCGGCCGCTCGGCGTGTGCGTAACGCTCGACAGGCGCGCGACACATTCGCTCTCCGGCACGCTCCATTTGTCGGCCGCTGCTTCGATCAGCAGTTCGCGTGCTGCCGCGCCCGCAACCCGCATCCCATATTGACCCGTGCCGCGGATGCTGACGCTGCCACCGGTGAGCTGGAAGTCCATGACCTGGGTCAGCTTGAACGCGCTGTACTCGAAGCCCCGCACCAGCACCTGTGGCACGTCGAAAGCTCCAGCGAAAAAGCCTCTGAGTATGTAACCGTTGGCGTAGCCGCTGATTGCTGGCGCTTCCTCTACTCGCACCTGAGTCCAGTCCGCTTCGAGCTCCTCGGCGAGCATCATCGCCAGGGCAGTCTGCGAGCCTTGCCCGAGCTCGGCGTGCGGTGCAATGACTGTAATGACGCCGTCCGGCGCAATCTTTACCCAGGTCGTGATCTGGGCGTCTGCAGAGTCGCTCTCAGGGCGGCCCGCAAGCCGGTTCGGGGCGAATGTGAACCAGCCAGCGCCCAACAGCAGGCCGCCGCCAACCAGGCCGCCACTCGCCAGCAAGGCTCGTCGGGTCCACTTTCCCATCAGTCACTTCCTGTGTTGCGCTCGGGCGGCCCATCCTGGCCGCTGTCCCATCTTAACCCGCAGGGCGAAACTTTACGGCCTTCGAGCGCCTCTCTAACATCGCGCGATGACGTACTGCATTGCAATGCTCCTCGACACGGGGCTGGTTTTCCTGTCCGACTCCCGCACCAGCGCCGGCGTCGACCAGATCAGCAGCTTCCGCAAGACCTCGGTGTTCGAGCAGCCGGGTGAACGCGTGCTGGTCGCGCAGACGTCCGGTAACCTCGCGATCTCGCAGTCCGTCATTACGATACTCCGCGAGCGGATCGCAAACGAAGTCAGTCCGAATCTAATGACCGTGCCGACGATGTTCGAGGCGGCACGCTGCGTCGGCGATGCGCTGCGGGAGGTGTACCGGCGCGACGCTGAAGCGTTGCGGAATTTCGCCCTGGATTTCAGCGCAGCAATGACGCTGGGCGGCCAGATCTATGGCGAAGAGCCACGCTTGTTCTCGATTTACGCCGCCGGGAATTTCATCGAGGCAACCAGCGATACCACCTACTTCCAGATCGGTGAGTCCAAGTACGGCAAACCGATCATCGATCGCGTCGTACGGCGTAGCAGCAGTCTGAATGAAGGCGCGAAGTGCGCGCTGGTATCGATGGACTCGACCATCCGTTCCAATCTTTCAGTCGGGCTGCCGCTGGATCTGGTGCTGATTCGCCGGGGACAGCACCGAGTCGCCCGGCATATGAACATCGATGCGGAAAACGCTTACTTCCAGAGCATCCGCGGACGCTGGGGCGATGCGCTGCGGCATGCGTTCACGGAGCTTCCCGAGCCCGAATTTCTGAGCGGCGCGCGCTGAACACGCCTGCGCAACCGGCGCATCGAACGATACGCAGCTTCGTGCTGCGAACGGGTCGGATCACCGCTGCGCAGCAGCGCGCCCTCGAGGAACTATGGCCGCGCTTCGGCGTCGAGGTGCCGACGACGGATGCGGCGTCGCTGGACCTGCACAGCCTGTTTGGCCGCGAGGCCCCATTGACCGTTGAAATCGGCTTCGGCAACGGCGACAACCTCGCGACACTTGCCGCCGCTCACCCCGAGCGCAACTACCTCGGCGTCGAAGTGCACCGGCCGGGTGTGGGTCGACTACTGCTGCAGGCTGAGGAGCAGCGACTCGACAACTTGCGCATCTGCGCACAGGACGCTGTTGAAGTGCTCGAACGCGCACTCGCACCGGCCTCGGTTGACGAACTGATCATTCTTTTCCCGGACCCGTGGCACAAGGCGCGGCACCACAAGCGCAGGCTGATTCAAGGAAACTTCGTTGAAGTCGCGGCCAACCGCCTTGGCATCGGTGGGCGCCTGTTGCTCGCGACCGACTGGCAACCGTACGCCGAACACATGGTCGAGATCTTGAACCGCTGCGATGCGCTGCGGAATCTCTCGGTCACCGGCGACTACATCCCGAGACCCGCGTGGCGCACTGAAACCCGCTTCGAACGGCGCGGTGAGCGACTCGGTCATGGCGTCTGGGATCTGGCTTACCGTCGAATCTAAAGGAAAGCGGCGCGAATCCCGTCGATCACGAACTGCACTGCCAGCGCGCCGAGCACGACACCGAGCAGGCGATTGGCAACATTCGCACCGGTCACGCCGACGATCCGCATCAGCCGACCCGCCAACAGCATCATCAACAGCGAAATCAGCAGCACCAGCAGAGCACAGCCGAACAGTGCGGCGAACATCAGTGGCTTCTCGGCAACGCTGACCGGTCCGAACCACAATAGGATCGTCGTCAGTGCACCGGGCCCCGCGAGAAACGGAAACGCCAGCGGAAACACCGAGATGTCAGCGCGCCGCCGGTTCTCGGACTGCTCATCGACTGACGTGCGAGTGCCGGATTCGCGCGCGAACACCATCTCAAGTGCCACCAGGAACAGCAGCATGCCGCCAAAAATGCGAAACGCATCGATGCTGATGCCCATGAGCTGCAGGAACGCAGCGCCGGTCAGCGCGAACAACAACACGATCAAGCCTGCAACCAGCACCGCGCGAATCGCCATGCGGCGCTTGTAGGCAGCGCTCGCACCTTCGGTCAGTCCCGCGAACAGTGGCACGAGCGAGACAGGTTCCACCACGACGAAGAACACCACGAAGAACTTGATCAGCGATTCGAGCATGTTGCCCTGCAGAAAAATCAATTCACGATCGGGGCTTGAAAGCGCAGGTCAGGGCGCGCAGCATGAGCTTAGCAGCGCAGGAGGATGAGATGACTAACGCTCCGTTCCCTCCCACCATTGGTCAGTGGTTCCAGTTCGACAATGGCGAGCTGTTCGAAATTGTTGCGACCGATGAAGACGACGGCACGATCGAGCTGCAGCACTTCGACGGTACGCTCGAAGAAATGGAACTCTTCGACTGGGACACGCTAACCGGTACCGGCCAGATCCAGCCGGCAACCCCACCCGAAGACTGGCGCGGCTCGGTCGACGTGGATGATGCTGCCGAATCGTTCGAATATTGAAGACTTATTTGCCGTCGGCGCTCGGAACGAACTTCAGCGACACGCCGTTCATGCAATAGCGCAGACCAGTTGGCGCCGGGCCGTCTTCGAAAACATGCCCAAGATGCCCGCCGCATTGCCGGCAATGCACTTCGGTGCGCGTCATGAAGATGCTGCGGTCGCTCTTGGTGCCAATGGCATTCGCCAGCGGCTCATAAAAACTCGGCCAGCCGGTGCCACTGTCGAACTTGGTACGCGAAGCGAACAAGGGCAGGTCACAGCCCGCGCACTGAAAGGTGCCGGCACGCTTTTCGCGATCGAGCGGGCTGGAGCCTGCACGCTCGGTGCCATGATCGCGAAGCACCCGGAACTGTTCGGGCGTCAGCAGCTTGCGCCATTCCGACTCGGTCTTCGTGATCTCAAAATTCTTGGCATCGACGCGGGTAGTCATTGCGGCGTTTCCCAGTGACGTGGCGAGCAGCGTCTGCAGCAGGTGTCGACGGTTCATGCGTTGATTCTAACTCCCTTCAGGACTTTTCGAGCGCGGAAATCCGCTCGCGCTGCCACCAGACCATCGCAAGGCCCGGCAAAGCCGTGAAGAAAGTCAGCACAAAGAAGTTCGCCCAGCCGATCTCGTCCGAAAGGAACCCGGCCGGCGCCCCAAGCGCGTTGCGGGGCAGCACAGCCAGCGCCGAGAACGCAGCGTACTGGAAGGCGCTGAATCGCGCATCGCACATCGCCATGATGAACACGACCAGCGCGGTATTGCCCATCGCGCCGACGAAGTTGTCGAGAAACACCGCGGCCGCCATGACCGGGATGTCCTTCCCGACGAGCGCCACCACCATGTAGCCGAGGTTGGCGAGCGCCTGCAGAAAACCGAACAGCAGCAGCGCCTTGGCCAGCTTGAGCTTGACGATCCACAGCCCACCAACGATGGCGCCGCTGATCGAGGCGACCAGCATCAGCGTCTTCGTGACGGCGCCAATCTCGGTTTTCGTGAAGCCGACGTCCATCAGGAATGGCGTGAACAGCTTGAGCGCGAAGGCATCGCCGACCTTGTAGAGGACCAGCGCGACCAGCAGGATCAGCATGCCATCACGATTGACCATCTGCTGCAGCGGCCCGGTCACGGCCTCGGCCAGCGTACGTGGCGGCGCCACGGCGTTGTCCGGTTCCGGTGCCCAGACCGTCACCAGCATCAGTGCGGCCATACTGCCGGCCATCACCAGATAAGTGGTCTGCCAGCCATAAAGATCCGCGAGGATCAGCGCGCCCGAAAACGCGAAGTAAGACGAAGCGCGGTAGCCGAGGTTCGCGGCCGTTGCGGCAGGACCGCGCTCTGCAACCGTAACGAGATCGGTACGCCAGGCATCGATCACGATGTCCTGCGACGCCGACAGCACCGCCACTGCCAGTGCCAGCAGCGCAAACGGTGCGAGGCCGCGCTCTGGCCCGTGCAGGCCCATCCAAGCCAGCGTTGCGGCCAGTGCGGCCTGAAAAAACAGAATCCAGCCACGACGCCGGCCCAGCACGGGCAGCGCGAAACGATCCAGCAGTGGTGCCCAGAGGGGTTTGGCCGTGTACGCCAGACCGATCAACGACAGCAAACCGATCGTCGTGTTCGACAGCCCCGTGTCCTTGAACCAGGCCTGCAGCGTCGCATCGGTCAGGTTGTAGGGCAGGCCCGACGCCAGTCCGATCAGCAGCACCGCGCCAATGCGCCGATTGCCCAGCGACTGCCACAGGCTCGGCGGCGGCGGCGCGGGCTCAGAGCCTGCGTTCATGGTCGATGGTCATAGTCGATGGTCATAGTCGATCGTCAGCGGCGCGTGATCCGAGAAACGCTCCGCCTTGTAGATCGCCACGCGTTGGGCCGCGCCGGCGAGGCCACGGCTGACGATCTGGTAGTCGATGCGCCAGCCGACGTTCTTGTGCCAGGCTGCGCCGCGATTCGACCACCAGGTGTAGTGATCGGGGCCTGGCTCCACTTCGCGAAACGCATCGACGTAGCGCCCGTCACCGAGCAGCTCGTCCATCCACGCACGCTCCTCGGGCAGGAATCCCGAGTTGTTCTGATTCGAGCGCCAGTTGCGCAGGTCGATCTGCTTGTGCGCGATGTTCCAGTCGCCGCACAGCACGTACTCGCGCCGCTTGCGGCTCAGGCCACGCAACCACGGCATGAAAGCATCGAGAAAGCGGAACTTCGAAGCCTGACGCTCCGGACCAGCCGAACCGGACGGTAGGTATAAAGAGACCACAGACAGCTTGCCGAAGCGCGCTTCGATGTAACGTCCCTGGCGATCGAACTCGTCCACGCCGAAACCACGCTCGACGACATCGGGTTCACGCTTGCAGTAAAGCGCGACCCCAGCGTAACCCTTCTTCTCGGCGTCAAAGAAATAGCGTTGGTAGCCCTTGAGAACAACGTCGTGGCCGCCGAGCTGGCCGACCTGCGCCTTGGTTTCCTGAAGGCAGATCACATCGGCGCACTGCGAACGTAGCCAGGCGAACGCGCCCTTGTTTGCCGCGGAGCGGATGCCATTGGCATTCAGGCTGATGATTCGCACCGCGATATCATAGCCAGATGAACCAGAACCAACGGACCTTCATCGACCTGGCGATTGCGCGCACGGCGCTGCGCTTCGGCACCTTCCGGCTGAAGTCGGGTCGAGACAGCCCCTACTTCTTCAATGCCGGCTTGTTCAACGACGGCGCGTCGATCGCCGGACTTGGCCGTTGCTACGCCACCGCACTGATCGACTCCGAGTTGCGGTTCGACATGCTGTTCGGCCCGGCGTACAAGGGCATTCCACTCGTGACGAGTACCGCCTTGGCGCTCGCGACCGAGCACAGCCGCAACCTACCGTTCGCGTTCAACCGCAAGGAAGCGAAGACCCATGGCGAAGGAGGCCAGATCGTCGGCAGCCCAATCGCCGGCCGGGTCGTAATCGTCGATGACGTGATCACGGCAGGCACAGCCGTCCGGGAATCCATCGCGCTGATCCGCGAGGCCGGTGCGACACCGGTGGCTGTGCTGCTGGCCGTAGACCGCCAGGAGCGCGGCCAAGGCGAGCGCTCGGCGGTGCAGGAGGTCGAAGCCGAGTTCGGCCTGCAGTGCATCAGCATCCTGACGCTGGACGCCCTGATAGACACGCTTCCAGTCGCGCAAGCGGGGCGCGCTCGTGACGGAAGTCGCATTTCAGCCGAGCAACTTGCCGCGCTGCGCAAATACCGTGATGATTTCGGCGTCGTCTGAACTTCTCGATCCCCTGCTGCCTCGTGCACAATAGAGTTATGTCCCGCCTGCTCTTCAGCGCTGTCTTCATGTTCGCGGCCCTCGCCGCAGGCGCGGCTGATCGAGCCGGGGACAAGCGCGTGCTGTACTCCTGGGTCGATGAGAAAGGCATCACCCAGTACGGCGATGCCGTGCCACCACAATATGCCAAGACCGAGCGGGTCGTTCGCAACAGCCAGGGCATTGCCGTCGGTCGGCTCGAAGCACAGAAGACCCCCGAACAGCTGGCCGCTGCTCAGCGCCAGTCAGAGCTCAACGCCAGCGTCGAACAACGCGACCGTTTTCTGTTGACGACCTACACGTCAACGCGCGACATCGAAGCCCTGCGAGACACGCGGCTTGAGCAGATCGCCGATCAGCGGCGTTCAACGGAAGAATTCGTGGAACTGCTTGCTGCGCGCCTCGATGCTCTCCAGGACGAAGCACTCGCCTATCGCCCGTACAATCCTTCGAACAATGCGCGTCGCATGCCCGATCGGCTCGCCGAAGATCTGGTGCGGACCCTGAACGAAATGCGCACGCAGCGCTCGATGCTCGCAAGCCGACAGCAGGAAGAAGAACAGTTACGGGCACAGTTCCAGTCTGATATCGACCGCTATCGCGAACTGCGCGGCGGCAGCGCCCGTCCGCGCTGAGCTGTCCGTTCAGCTTCTGCCAGAGCTGCCGAAGCCGCCGGCGCCGCGCTCACTGGCGCGGAATTCATCGACGATAACCAGCCGGACCTGAACGACCGGCACGACGACCAGCTGCGCGATCCGATCCCCCGGTTGCACGGTAAAGGGCTCGCTGCTGCGGTTCCAGCACGACACCAGCAACGGCCCCTGATAGTCAGAGTCGATCAGACCGACCAGATTGCCCAGCACGATGCCGTGCTGGTGACCGAGACCGGAGCGCGGCAACAGCACGGCTGCAAGTCCCGGATCTTCGATCCAGATCGCAAGGCCCGTCGACAGCAACTCCACCGCGCCCGCGGCAAGCGTCAGCGGCACCGCAACACAGGCGCGCAGATCGAGACCGGCTGACCCATCCGAGGCGTAAGCCGGCAGCGGAAACTCATGACCGAGGCGTGCGTCGAGCACGCGCACCTTCAGCGCGCGCTCAACCAACGGCGCTGCCCTGCTCAGCGGCGCGTGCCGTAGTCAGTCGTTCGTTGATCACCTCGATCAGCTGTCGCGCGAGCTCGCGCTTGCTCGCCGGCGGCAACTCAATGCGCCCGCCGCGCCACAGCAGCAAGAGTGCGTTGTCATCCTTATCGAAGACCTTGTCGTCGCCGACTTCGTTGGCGGCGATCAGGTCGAGATTCTTGCGCAGCAGCTTGGTGCGCGCGTTCTGCTCCACATGCTCGGTTTCCGCAGCGAAGCCAACCACGAACGGCCGGTGCGCGCCCGCCGCAACCGTTGCGAGGATATCGATCGTACGCTCGACTTCGATATCGAGCGAGGTCGCGTTTTTCTTGATCTTTTGCGCCACCGGCTTCGACGGTCGGTAGTCCGCCACGGCTGCCGTGGAGATGAAGACATCCGCAGCCAGCACCTGCTGCTGCACCGCCGCCAGCATCTCCGCCGCACTCTCGACATCGATACGCTGCACGCCCGCGGGCGTGGCCAGCATCACCGGCCCCGCGATCAGCACGACCTCGGCACCGGCCGCCTGCGCCGCTTCGGCGACCGCAAAACCCATCTTGCCGCTGCTGCGGTTGCTGATGAACCGCACCGGATCAATGCGCTCGCGGGTCGGGCCCGCCGTGATCAGCACGCGGCGCCCTGCAAGCGCGCCGCGACCGCCCAGCTGCCGGGCGGCAAGCTCTGTGAGCTGCAGCGGTTCGAGCATGCGTCCCTCGCCGGTTTCGCCACAGGCCTGGGCGCCGTCGCCGGGCCCGAAAACCGTGACGCCGCGACCCTGCAGCGTCGCAATGTTCGCGACGGTGGCCGGATGGGTCCACATGACGCGATTCATTGCCGGCGCGACCGCGAGCGGCGCGGTGGTGGCCAGACACAGCGTCGTCAGCAGATCGTTGGCCTGCCCCGCTGCGAGCCGCGCGATGCAGTCTGCGGTGGCCGGCGCGATCAGCACCAGATCCGCCCAGCGCGCGAGCTCGATGTGGCCCATCGAGGCCTCGGCCGCAGCATCCCAGAGGTCCGTGCGCACCGGCAAGCCAGACACAGCCTGAAAAGTCGTCGCGGTCACAAACCGCTGCGCGCCGTCTGTCATGACGACCTGCACGCTCGCGCCGCGCTCACGCAAGCGACGCACCAGATCTGCACTCTTGTACGCGGCGATGCCCGCCGTGACCCCGAGCAGAATCTTCTTTCCGGCCAGGCTGTCCATCGGTGGATTATCTGCGCCGCAGCCGGCCGCACGCAAACGCGCTGCAGAATTGGCGACATCGCGCACGATTCAGCGATCGGCTGCCGGGCACGGCACGCCCAGAATCCTCGCCATGCGCAGTTCACGTCCCGGCCGCGATGCAGCCGAACCAAACACCGTAGCCGGCACCACGGCCAGCGCCGTTCGCGATTGGCCAGTTGCCGAACGACCGCGCGAGAAGCTGCTGCAGCGCGGGTCCGCTGCACTGTCCGATGCCGAGCTGCTGGCGGTGCTGTTCGGCAGCGGTCAACCGGGTCGCAGCGTCGTCGATCTGGCGCGTGACTCACTCAAAGAGTTCGGTTCCCTGCACGCGCTGCTGTCAGCAGACCGTGGCCGCGTGCTCCAGCTGCGCGGTGTCGGGCAGGTGCGCTACTGCATGCTGCAGGCGGCGCTCGAGCTCGCGCGCCGCCATTACAGCGCCCCGCTGCGGGATGCCCCAGGTCTGCATTCGCCGGCCGATACGCGGCGCTTCCTGACCGCCCAGCTGCGCGACCGGCCGTACGAGGTGTTCTGTTGTCTGTACCTCGACAACCGACACCGGCTGATCGTCTTCGAAGAACTGTTTCGCGGCACGATCGACGGCGCCAGCGTCCATCCGCGCGAGGTGCTGCGCCAGGCGCTTGCGCACAACGCCGCGGCCGTGATCCTCGCGCACAACCACCCATCTGGATTTGCCGAGCCCAGCCAGGCCGATGCGCTGATCACCCGGCGCCTGCGTGATGCGCTGGCCCTGGTCGATATCCGCGTCCTGGATCACTTGATCGTGGCCGGTCCCGATACCGTCTCGCTGGCGGAACGCGGCGTGATCTGATCAACGCTGGCATCCGCACCGAATATCCCGCGCGCGACCGGTACAACGACCAGCACAGCCGCCATCTGCGCCGCGATGAACGCCGGCACGTGCGCTGGTTCTATTCCCGCAAAGGTGTTCGACAGGGCCCGCGCGAGCGTAATCGCCGGATTCGCAAACGAAGTGGACGACGTAAACCAGTACGCCGCCCCGATCCAGGCAGCGACCATCCACGGTGCGTCGGCAGCGCGGCGATGACCGGCGACGATCAGCAACAAGCCCAGCGTGGCCACGAACTCGCCCAACCACTGGCCCGCGCCGCTGATCGGGCCGAGCAGGCCAATCAGTACCGCCAGCACAAGCACGGTCGCCAGCGTGTTCGCCAGCAAAGCGATGGCCACATTGCCGCCAGCGAGTTGCTCGGCCATGACGCCTGAGCCGATCACAGTCGCAGCAAGCAGCAGCGACCCGAGTCCTTCGGCCGCGAGACGCCGTCGCATGCTCAATTGTTCGACGGAACCGCCAGAGTGCCGATCGCACGCAGCTCGTGGCCAAGCTTGATGCGATCGAGCGATGCAATCGGCAGCGAAACGAAGGCGCGGATCCGATGCTCCAGCGAGGCCAGCGCACGCCGAAATGCGAGAGCCTTGTCGCTGGCCGTTCCTTCGACGGCAGCCGGGTCAGGTATGCCCCAGTGTGCATTCAGCGGTTGGCCGGGCCAGACCGGGCATACTTCACCGGCAGCGTTGTCGCAAACCGTGAACACGAAGTCGAGCGCCCGTGCGCCCGGCGCCGCGAACTCGTCCCAGCTCTTGCTGCGCAGCCCTTCCACAGGAAGATCAAGACGCTGCAGCAGCTCGAGTGCCAGCGGATGAACCTGGCCTTTTGGATAACTGCCGGCGCTTAAGCCGCGAAACTGGCCATGCCCCCAATGATTCAGCAGCGATTCGGCGAGGATGCTGCGCGCGGAGTTGCCGGTGCACAGAAACAGCACCTGGTACGGCTGCGAGCCGCACTGTTCAGCAGGCACGCGCTACCTCGCGAACCGCCGTGCAGTTGGTGCCCTCAGCAGCGCAGCAGTTCTCGGTCAGATAGCCCACCAGGTCCTGCATGGCCGCAAAATCGGCACTGTAGTAAAGCTGACGGCTCTTGCGCCGCTGGACGATCAGCCCGGCACGTTGCAGCGCCTGCAGATGAAACGTCAGCGAAGAGGGCACCATCCCGACTCGCTCAGCGATCGTGCCGGCGCAAAGGCCTTCGCGGCCCTGTGTCACGAGCAGTCTGAAGATGGCCAGACGATGCGGATGAGCCAGGGCGCCGAGCGCTTCAATGGCTGTTATGGTCTGCATGGTCAATACGATATTTCATGAAATATCCAAATGTAAAGCTCGCGGCGGGCGTCGAAGTATTGCTGCAGGGCTGCTGGTGGTTGCCCGGGCCGCGTGGGACTGGTATAAATGCGGCCCTTTTTGCGCCGTCGGGCAGTGCCGTGCACAGCCCAATTTTTCTCAAGCTACTGATTTTTAACGAGTTTCACGAAAGGTTTCCGCCATGTCACGCGTCTGCGAAATCACGGGCAAGCGCCCTACCGTCGGCAATCGCGTCTCGCACGCGAACAACAAGAAAAAGCGCCGCTTCCTGCCGAACCTGCACACGCAGCGTTTCTGGCTCGAGGGAGAGAAGCGCTGGGTCTCGCTGCGGGTGTCCGCGAACGGCCTGCGCACGATCGAGAAGAACGGCATCGACTCCGTTGTCGCCGGCCTGCGCGCCAAAGGACAGAGGGTCTAGGCCATGCGCGAGAAAGTAAAGCTGCTGTCGACCGCTGGCACGGGCCATTTTTACGTCGCGATGAAAAACAAGCGCCTGCATCCGGAGAAGATGGAAGTGCGCAAATATGATCCGGTCGTGCGCAAGCACGTCTCGTACAAGGAAGCCAAGATCAAGTAGCGCCCCGCGGGCGCGGCCTCAGACTGCGGCTGCCGGTCCTTGTGGCTGATAGGCTGCCGCAATGCCCGAGCTTCCCGAAGTCGAGACCACGCGCCGCGGTGTGGCACCGCACGTCGTCGGGCGAAAGATCCAAGAGCTGGCAGTACACGAGCCGCGCCTGCGGTGGCCAGTCGACGCGCAGCTGCCTGCACGGCTCGCCGGGCGCGTCATCACCGCAGCGACCCGCCGCGCGAAATACCTGCTGTTTCATCTCGACTCGGATGCCACGCTGCTGCTGCATCTCGGCATGTCGGGCAGCCTGCGCGTGTTGCCGGCCGCAACGCCGCGGCGCCCACATGATCACATCGACATCGTGCTCGACTCGGGCAGTGCGCTGCGCTTCAACGATCCACGCCGCTTCGGCAGCCTGCACTACACCGAGCAGGATCCTGCTCTGCATCCGCTGTTGCAGCGCCTCGCACCCGAACCGCTCGAGCAGGATTTCACCGGCGATTACCTGTGGCAGGTCACGCGCGGCCGACGCGTGGCGATCAAGCAGCTGATCATGAATAGCGCGCTGGTCGTCGGCGTTGGCAATATCTACGCCAGCGAAGCGCTGTTTCGCGCCGGTATCCGCCCGACGCGTACCACGCGCCGACTGAAGCGGGCCGAAATCGACCGAGTGGTGCACGCAATTCGTGCCGTTCTCACGATGGCTGTCGAGGTCGGTGGTACCACGCTGCGCGACTACGTCGGCGTCAATGGGGACCCCGGCTACTTCCGTCAGAAGCTCAACGTTTACGAGCGGGCCGGGGCGCCATGCCGAAGCTGCGGGACGCTGATCCGCACAGCAGTGCAGGGACAACGCGCGACGTATTGGTGTCCGCGTTGCCAGCATTAGCTCGCGCCATCGAGTCGCTCGCGAGCAGCGATCCGGTGCTGGCGCAGCTGATCGCCGCCGCACCGCGCTGCGATCTCAAACCTCTGCTCAGCGGCTCACCGTTCGAGCACCTTGCGCGGGCGATCGCCCATCAGCAACTGCACGGAGCCGCTGCGGCGACGATCCTGCGGCGATTCATCGCACTGTACGGGCCGGATGACCTGTTCCCCACGCCGCAGCAATTGCTGGCGACTCCAGAACGTGCGATTCGCGGCGCTGGCTTCTCGGCGTCAAAGCTCATGGCACTCAGGGATCTGGCTGACAAGAGCTTGAGCGGCGTGGTGCCATCGATGGACGAGCTGGCAACGCTGCCCGACACCGCAATCATCGAGCGCCTGACGCAGGTGCGTGGCATCGGCACGTGGACCGTGCAGATGCTGCTGATGTTCCACTTGGGACGCCGCGATGTGCTGCCGATCGATGACTTCGGCGTGCGGCATGGCTTTCGCCTTGCCTACGGCCTGCGACTGATGCCAAAACCCAAGGCGCTGGCGAAATTTGGCGAACGCTGGGCACCGCATCGTTCGATCGCTGCCTGGTACCTGTGGCGTGCGGTGGATCTGCAGCGTGCCGCCAGCCTGCCGCCGGTGCTACGCCCGGCCCCGCGCATGCCACGTGTCGGACGCGCGCGCCGAGTGCCACGCAACTCGGGATCGAAGCCGCTCAGCGGCGCCGCTGCTTGTGCAACTCCACCGCCACGATCGGATGCACGAACTCAGAAATATCGCCGCCCAGCACCGCGATCTCGCGCACCAGCGTCGAAGAAATGAACGTGAACTGCTCCTGCGGGGTCAGGAACACGGTCTCGATGTCGCGCGCCAGATGCCGCGACATGTTGGCGAGCTGGAACTCGAACTCGAAATCCGACACCGCACGCAGGCCACGGATGATGACCTCGAGTCCGTTCCGCTGCGCAAACGCGACCGTCAGCTCCGCGTAGCCGACGACTTCGACATTCGGCAGATCCACGAGCACCGCGCGCGCGAGCTCAATGCGCTGCTCCATCGGGAACATCGGCGCCTTGTTTGGGTTGGCCGCGATTGCCACGACCACTCGATCGAAGATTCCGGCCGCGCGACGCACCAGATCGTGATGCCCGTTCGTAATCGGGTCGAACGTGCCCGGATACAGCGCGTTGCGCTTCATGAGTCCCCCTGTTCGGCCAAATGATAGCCGACGTCGCCGGCAATCTTGCTGCGAACCAGCTTCCAGCCGACAGGAGGCTCAAGCGCAACGGCATCCGCCGACGATTCAGCGTAGACGCGCGCGCCGGGCGCGAGCCAGTCGCCATCGATCAGCGCCTGCCATGTGGGCCGCACGAGGTCCTGAGCGAACGGCGGGTCCAGAAACGCGAGGTCGAACGGCGGCAGATCCACTGGCCGCTGTCCGCGGAGCCAGCTCAATGAATCGCCACGCACGACGCTGGCACCGATCGCGTGCCACTCCAGCAGCCGCTCTTGCAGCGCAAAAGCCGCGCGGGGTTCGCGCTCCAGAAAGTGCACGCTTGCCGCGCCGCGCGACAAGGCCTCAAGCCCCAGCGCACCACTACCGGCAAAGGCGTCGACGCAGCGAGCGCCCACAATGCTGGTTGCGAGCCAGTTGAACAGTGTTTCGCGGACCCGATCCGGCGTCGGACGAATATCCACATGATCAGGAAAACGAAAGCGGCGGCCTCGCCAGCTTCCGCCGATAATCCGCAACTCACGCGGCACCTTGCTCCTCATCGCTGCTTGCTTGCCTCGGTTCTGGCCGGGAGCGTACTCTAGCCGTCGTCAGAATGAGCGCGGCGCAGATCCGCCGCCCGACGCTCACTACAGGAGCTTCCACCATGAACAGGTTTTCTTTCGGCGCGCTGCTTGGCGCCGCTGCATTGACGCTTGCCGGCTGCGCCAGCAGTGTCTCCGACGAGGACGGCATAGCCGACATCGGCCCGACCAACCTCACCAGCGGCAACAACAACCCGGCAGGCGCGATCCCACCGAACTCCGGTTTCCGCGCCCTGTTCCAGGTCTCCGGCGGCATCTTCCCGTATCCGTACGACGCCTACTTTGCGGGCAGCACCGACGGCACGCTGAACCTGCCATCGTCGCCGTTCTTTCCGGTCACGTTCCGTGAACCGGGCAGCACCGCTGTCGAATCCGTCACCAACGCACTCGATGGTTTTTCGACGACAGCGCGCATCACGACGCGTTTTGAAGGCGCGATCAACCCGGCTACTTTGACGCCGGCAAGTGTCGTGGTGCTGCAGGTCACGACCGACACCGCAACCAAGGGCGTCACGGGCCTCGTGCGTCCATTGACGCCGGGCACCGAGTACGCGGCGCGAGTCAGCACCGAACAGGGCTCCAATGGCGGTTTGCTCGAGATCGTGCCGCTGCGGCCACTCGCCGCGCAGTCGAGCTATCTGGTCATCCTGACCAACGGCATTGCGAACACCACCGGTGCTGCCGCTACCGCCGATACTGACTTCGCCTCGATTCGCACGCAGATCCTGACCGAGTTCGGCGCCCGCCCACCGGGTGCGCCACCCGCGCCGGCTGCCTGCACACCGTTCACCAACGCAACGTTCCGCGCACTGTGCCAGCTGACCAGTACGCACATCCTGGTTGCAGGGGCTGCGGGCCTGAACCCGGCCAATGTGATCCAGACTTTCAGCTTCTCGACCCAGTCAATCAACAACACGCTCGGTGCGCTGCGCGCGAGCGTGCAGCCTGGCGCCTATTCGATCGCAAACACCGGCCTGACCACTGCTCAGGCTGTGCCGGGATCACCCGGCATTTCGCGCATCTATGCCGGCAGCTTGCGCGTGCCGTACTACCTGACGCCACCGAGCGCCGGCAATCCGACTGCACCGCTGACGGCCTACTGGACTGCAGCCGGGCCTTCCCCGGTGCCGAGCATCAACCAGAACAGCCGCTTGTTGACGCGCTTCAACCCGGTGCCACGCGTGGTCGCGACGCTCGACATCCCGTTGCTGCTGACGGTACCGACGGTCGGCAGCCCGGGCCCGAACGGCTGGCCGGTCGTGATCTTCCAGCACGGCACACCGCGCACCCGGGGCGATGCGCTGATCGTCGCCGACAGCTTTGCAGCGGCCGGTTTCGCGACGATTGCGATCGATCTGCCGCTGCACGGCATCAATAGCAATGATGCTTCTTTCCTGGCGCTGCGCCAGGCGGGCCGCGAACGCACCTTCGATCTGGACCTGCTGAACAACACCACCGGCGCGCCCGGCCCCGATGGCGTTCCCGATGAAACGGGTGCGCATTTCATCAACCTGGCCAGCCTGTTGACCAGCCGCGACAACGTCCGGCAAGCGATCTCCGACCTGATGGTGCTGACCAGCACGATCCCGACCATCGACTACGACGGCAGCGGCACGCCGGACTTCGATGCGAACCGCATTCATGTTGTGGGTTACTCGCTGGGTGCGATCGTCTCCGTAACGCTGCTCGGTACCGACTCGCGGACGCGTGCGGCGGCATTGCCGATGGGCGCAGCGGGGCTCACTGACACGCTGCGTGAGTCGTCGTTCTACGGCCCGCGCATCGATGCGGGCCTGGCCGCAAACGGCTTGACGCCCGGCAGCGCGCTCTACAACAACTTTTTCCGCGATGCGCAGGCGGCCGTCGATTCTGCGGATGGCATCAACTACCTCAGCACCGCCAACGCCGGCGGCCGGCGAATTCACGTGATGTACATCGTCGGCGGCGCGCCGGATTCGGCGGGCGGCATCTGGCCTGCCGATCCGGTGGTGCCGAACAGCCGCACCACCGTGCTGACTTCGCTGCTGGGCCTGCCGATCGTGACGACCTCTGGAGCCGCTACCGGCAATGGGGCACAGGTACGACTGAACGCCGGCATCCATAACTCCTATCTGGACCCGCGACCCTCGGCTGCCGTCACCGTGGAAATGCAGCGCCAGATTGCGGCTTTCATCGCAACCAATGGCGCGACGGTGCTGATTACGGATCCGACGGTCATCGCGCCCTGAACTCCACCACGCATGACGGCGACTGCAGACCAGAATCAGGGCTTCCTGAAGCGCCTGCGCACGAAACTGAACCGGCCGAATTCCTGGCTTTCTTACGATCTTGCCAATCTCGTCCCCGGACGGAAGATCGATGCCGCCGTACTCGAGGAGCTCGAATCGCGACTGCTGCTGGCCGATGTCGGTGTGCCCGTTACCGAACAACTGCTCGCGGGCCTGCGCCGCAAGGTTGCGCGCAAGGAACTCGCTGACGTCGACGCGCTGGTCGCCGCGCTTCGGGACGCCATAGCCGAGCTGCTCGAACCCTGCGCGCGGCCGCTCGTGATCGACCCCGCTGCACGCCCGTTCTCGATCCTGGTCATCGGCGTCAACGGCTCGGGCAAGACCACCAGCATCGGCAAGCTCGCCGCGAGGCTGCATGCGCAGGGACACCGAGTCATGCTCGCCGCCGGCGACACCTTCAGGGCTGCGGCAATCGAGCAGCTGCAGGTCTGGGCGCGGCGGGCGCAGGCCGACATCATCGTGCAGCAAGCGGGAGCGGATCCGGCCGCCGTGGCGTTCGACGCACTGAGCGCGGCCAAGACGCGCAAGTTCGATGTGCTGATCGCGGACACCGCCGGGCGGCTGCAGAATCAGACGCACCTGATGGAAGAACTGAAGAAGATCCGTCGCGTGCTGCAGCGCGCCGATCCAGGCGCGCCGCACGAGGTGCTGCTGGTCCTCGACGCCAATCAGGGCCAGAACGCACTGTCGCAGGCCGTGCAGTTCCACGACGCGATCGGGGTGACAGGTCTTGTGCTGACCAAACTCGACGGCAGCGCCAAGGGCGGCATCGTGCTCGCCATTGCGCAGCGCCTGCGCCTGCCGATCCGCTTCATCGGCATCGGCGAAGGCACCGACGATTTTGGCGAATTCGACGCGCAGGCGTTCGCGTCCGCGCTGGTCGAGGGCGCAGCGAACGGCGATACTTCCAGACAGTCGTGATTACGTTCGACCGTGTCGGCAAACGCTACCCCAACGGGCGGGAAGCTCTATCAGACGTCTCGTTTCAGATCGAGGCGGGCGAGATGGTATTCCTGACCGGCCACTCTGGTGCGGGCAAGAGTTCGGTGCTGAAGCTCATTGCGCTGCTCGAGCGGCCCAGCCGCGGCGTCGTAACGGTCAACGGCATCAACACCAGCAAGTTGTCATCGCGAAAGATCCCGCAATTCCGGCGCCAGATCGGTGTGGTGTTCCAGGATCACAAACTGCTGATGGACCGGCCGGTGTTCGACAACGTTGCGCTGCCGTTGATTGTTGCCGACACGCCCATGCGCGAAGTGGACAAGCGCGTGCGGGCGTCGCTCGATCAGGTCGGCCTGCTCGGCAAGGAACGCGTTTATCCAACCGAGTTGTCGGTTGGCGAACAGCAGCGCGTCGGCATCGCGCGCGCGGTGATCAGCAGGCCGCCGATCCTGATCGCTGACGAACCGACCGGCAACCTCGACAGCGCATTGGCGCTGGAGGTGATGCGACTGTTTCAGCGCTTTGCCGAAGTGGGCGTCACGCTTTTGATCGGCTCGCACGACATGCAGCTCGTGAACGAGTTCGGCAAACGGCAGATCATGCTCAGCGACGGCAAGCAGCTCGGCGATCCAGTGGCGGCCCAGGGGCGGTTGCCGCGATGACATTCTGATGGCTTCGCTCAGCACTTACGCAGCGCGCCACACCCAGGCCATGCTCGGTGCCCTCGGGCGTCTGGCGCGGGCACCGATCGGCACCGTGATGACCATCGTCGTGATCGGGCTCGCACTGGCGCTGCCGCTCGGGCTGCATCGGCTGGTGCAGAACGCGCGCATCGCTTCGGGTGATTTTGCCAATGCCGTGGATCTTTCGGTCTACTTCAAGCCGGAAGTACCGCTGCAACGCGCAACACAACTCGCGAGCAACGCACGCGAGCGCAGCGGCGTCGCCGCGGTCACGCTGGTCTCTGCTGATGACGCGCTGGAAGAGTTCCGCGAGTTCTCAGGGTTTGGTGCCGCGCTCGAGTCTCTCGAGGGTAATCCGCTGCCGCATGTGCTCAACGTGCGCCCCGCTGCAGCCTCGGCCGACCCCGCCGCGCTCGAGTCGCTGCGGCGCTACTTTGGCGCCTGGCCCGAAGTCGAGCTGGTGCAGATCGATACCGAGTGGGTGCAGCGCTTCAACGCAATCCTCGAGACCCTGCGGCGCGCGCTCAGCTTCACCGCAGCGATGCTCGCAGTCGGCGTCGTGGCCGTGATCGGCAACACCATCCGCCTCGAAATCCTGAATCGCCGCAGCGAGATCGAGGTCACCAAGCTGGTCGGCGGCTCCAATGCCTTCGTGAGACGCCCGTTCCTGTATTCGGGCGTGCTGTACGGTTTGCTGGGTGGGCTGCTTGGCGCGCTGATCGTACTTGGCGGCATCGCCGCACTGGATGGGCCGATCAGCACGCTGGCGCAGCTGTATGGCAGCAGTTTTGCACTGGCAGGCCCGCCGGCCAGCGAGATCGCGATGCTGGTCGGTGGCGGAGTCGTGCTCGGCTGGCTCGGCGCCTGGGTGGCCGCGGCCCGGCAGCTGGCTCGCATCGAGCCGCGTGCCTGAGTCTCATAAGCTATTGTTTCTCAAGAAATCTGTGCAGCACGGAACTGTACCCGGCCGTTAGCACTCCAACTCTCCGAGTGCTAGAATTGTGGTTATCGAGGGGAGCACGAAGATGTCTGCAACCGCGCTGATTACGAGGCCCAAGGACTTCGCCCTGATCGGGCCGGTCGGCAGTTTCGACGCTTACCTGGAGCGGGTGGGCCGGGTCCCCGTGCTGTCGCGCGAGGACGAGCAAGCGCTGGCCAAGCGTTTCCACGGCGAAGGCGATGTCGATGCCGCCCGCACGCTGGTGCTGTCGCATTTGCGGTTTGTCGTGCACATCGCCCGCGGTTACTTGGGCTATGGCCTGCCGATTGGCGATCTCGTGCAGGAAGGCAATGTCGGGCTCATGAAGGCAGTCAAGCGCTTTGATCCGAGCGTTGGCGTACGTCTCGTGTCATTTGCCGTGCACTGGATCCGCGCCGAGATCCACGAGTACGTGCTGCGCAACTGGCGGCTCGTCAAGGTCGCTACGACCAAGGCGCAGCGCAAGCTGTTTTTCAACCTGCGCCGCATGAAGAAGAACCTCGGTTGGCTGAGCCTCGAGGAGCGCGAAACCGTCGCACGCGAGCTCGGCGTTCAGGCCCGCGAAGTCGCCGAAATGGAACAGCGCCTCAGCAGTCGCGACCTGTCTTTCGACCCGATGACGGACAGCAACGATGATGAGGACAGCTACTCACCATCCGCCTACCTGCCTTCGCCCGAATCCGATCCGGCCACGCAGATCGAGAGCGAAGAGTGGGAACAGCATTCCCATGACACGCTCGCTGCCGCGCTCGAACAGCTCGATGAGCGCAGCCGCGACATCATCGTCAGTCGCTGGATGGATGAAGACGCCAAGCCCACGCTGCATGAGCTAGCCGAGCGCTACGGCGTGTCGGCGGAACGAATCCGTCAGATCGAGAGCGGCGCGATCCGCAAGCTGCGCGGGCAGATGTCAGCCGAGGCCTGAGTTGGCCGCCGGCGGCGGCGTGGCTTTGCGATAGCCCTTCGGACGAATCGCGACGGTATTGCGGATCCGCGTGCAGCAGAGATCATCGGTCCGATAGAAGCCGTACTCGAACGTGGGTGCAGATTTCTGGTCACGCTCCAGTTCAGCACGGATGTTGCGTTCGAGTTCCGGGTCAAAATCGAATCGCAGCTCGAGATCCGACGTTCTGCCATGCGTCGTCGAGCCTGAGAACTCGTCTCCGCCTCCACACGAAGGGCGGATAGGACTACAGCAGCTTCGCATCCGACAGCAGGCGGCGTTCAGCAGCAGATCTCATCAGCCACTGCATCAGCGAGAGTCTCGGCGCCATGGGCAATCGCGGCTGCGAAAACGTGGGTGTAAGCTTAGCCCATGAGAACCGTCGATGAATGGCTCGACGAATACGGCGAAAGCCATCGCCATCCGACCAACAAGCTGCTGCATTGGCTGTGCGTGCCGCCGATCGTCCTCAGCGTGCTCGGCCTGCTCTGGGCGCTGCCGGCGCCGCAATCATTTGCACAGATTTCACCGTGGCTGAACTGGGCGACGCTGACAACACTGCTGGCTTTGGCTTACTACATGCGTCTGTCGCCGGCGCTGGCGTTGGGGCTCGCGCCGATTCTGCTGGCGCTGTTGGCAATGGTTCGCGCCATCGAGACGCTGCCGTGGCCGCTGTGGGTCAGCTGCATCGCCATCTTCGTCGTCGCGTGGATCGGCCAGTTCATCGGCCACGCCATCGAGGGCAAGCGGCCGTCGTTCTTCAAGGACCTGCAATTCCTGCTGATTGGCCCGTTATGGCTGCTAGCGTTCGTGTACCGCGCAATGCGCCTGCGCTATTCCCCGGCCCGCTCGTAGCGAATGCATTCCTCGAACACGAGCGCGTGCAGCTCGGCGGTGCGCTCGGCGCTGGCCGCGTAACCCCCTGCGAGCACGATCACGGCTGGCAGATTCGCGCCGCGCACCTGTTCGATCACGTAGCGTTCACGCAATCGCACGCCCTCGTCACTGAGGGCAAAGCGCCCGTAACGATCGCCCGCTGCCACGTCAACGCCAGCGAGATAGAACACGAGATCCGCTCTGGCAGAAGCGATGACGCCGGGCAGATGGCTGGACAGCGCAGCAAGATACCCGGCGTCAGTGGTCCCGTCCGGCAGCCCCACATCCAGCGACGAGCGCATCTTGAGCGCCGGATAGTTGCGCTCACCGTGCATCGAGAACGTGAATACCTGCGGATCCGCCTCGAAGATCGCGGCCGTGCCGTTGCCCTGGTGGACATCGAGGTCGATCACCAGTGCGCGGTCGATACGGCCCTCTGCCTGTAAGGCGCGGATCGCAATCGCGACATCATTGAGCACGCAGAAACCTTCACCGCGATCGGCAAACGCGTGATGGGTTCCGCCGGCGAGGTTTCCGGCCATGCCGAGCTGCAGCGCCAAGCGCGCTGCATCGAGCGTGCCCTGCGAAGCCAGACGGGAGCGTCGTAGCAGCCGCGCCGACCAGGGCACACCAAGGCGCCGCTCCTCGGCCGCCGAGAGGCCTCCATTGGTCAGCTTGTGCAAGTACCCAGAGTCATGGACGCGCGCGGCATCGATCAGATCAAGCTCGGCAGGCGCGGTGATGCTGGCCGCAGTTGCAACGCCCCGCTCGAGCAGATGGCGATGCAAGAGCGGGTACTTCGCCATCGGAAACGGATGGCCAGGCGGCAAGGGCAGGAAGTAATCACTGTGATGCAGTAGTTTCAACGTCCGGGATTCCAGCAACAGGCGACATCATGCAGACATCCCTCACTGGCGGAATGGTAGTCAGCCGCGCTTTGTCGCGCTACGGCATTCGGACCGTGTTTGCGGTCGCCGGCGCCTCGCACACCCATCTGCTCGATGCGCTGGATCGGGATGGCTTTCGCGTGATCAGCAATCGACACGAGTCAGGCTGTGTCAGCGCAGCCGATGGCTATGCACGGGTCACGGGGCGGCTGGGCGTCGCGCTGATCATTGCGGATCAAGGCACACCGAATGCCATCAATGGAATAGCGACCGCGTTTCACGCCTGCTCGCCGGTATTGGTGCTGATCGCACGGCTGCCGAACTCCTGGACCGAAGCCGAGGCGGAGTACGACAACGCCCAGCATCCGCTGGTTGGCTCGATCACCAAATGGGCGCGCTCGGTGCCGGCCGCTGAGCGCCTGGCCGAATACATCGACGCCGGTGCCAAGCGTGCGCTTGCAGGTCGGCGCGGCCCGGTCGTGCTGCAGATCCCGCAGGAGTATTTCGCGCAGACTCTGGATGATTATGGTGCCGCGGCGCAGCCGCCGCCGCTGCTGCCCCGGGCGGCAGCCGACCCCGCCATGATCGAAGCCGCCGCGGCCTTGCTGCAGCAGGCCGAGAAGCCCTTGCTGATCGCGGGCGCCGGGGCCGCGTATGGCGAAGCCGGTGCCGCACTGCGCGAGCTGGTCGCGCGCCACGACGTGCCGATAGCGGGCAACGGACTCGGTCGGGGCCTCGTGCCGGAGGACTGGCAACGCTCGTTCAACTGGCCGCTGATGCAGATCGCCGCACACGAGGCCGATGTCGTCTGTGTGGTCGGTGCGCGCCTCAAACAGCGCCTGGGCTACGGCCTGCCGCCGCGCTTCGCGCCACAGGCGCGGTTCATTCAGATCGACATCGAAGCCGAGGAACTGTCGCGGAACCGACGCATCGACCTGCCCATCGCCGCCGACGCGGGACTGGCCTGCCGTCAGCTGCTTGCGGCGCTCGATTCAGTCGCTGCTCCAACGACCGATCGCGCCGCCTGGGTTCAGCGCGCGCTCGTTCCACGTATGGAGTATCTGGAGCGCACCGCAAATACGCCACGCGAGACAATCCATCCGCTATCTCTGGGGCGTGCGCTGGCACGGCATCTTCCCGAGTCTGCGATCATCGTCGGTGACGGCGCAGACGTGCAGAACTGGATGTATGGCGCGCTGCGCGTGTGCCAGGCACCGGGATTTCTCGATCACTATCCCATCGGTGCAATGGGTGTCGGTACGCCGCTCGCGGTCGGGGCAGCCGCCGCGGCACTGGAGCAGGCCCTCATGACCGGTGAACCGCTGCGCCCGGTTTTGCTGACGACCGGAGACGGCTCATTCGGCTTCTACCCTGCTGAACTGCATGCCGCGGCGCAGGCGGGGCTCAAGCTGATCTGCGTGATCGGCAACGACGGGGCCTGGGGCACCGAACTGCACGGCCAGATGAAGGCAATCGACCGCAGCATCAACACCGAGCTCGGCTATGAGCGCTACGAGCTCGTAGGCCAGGGGTTCGGCTGCGCCGGTGAATATGTCAGCCACCTTAACGATCTGGACGCCGCGATCCAGCGCGCATTCGCCGCCAACGGCCCCACGGTGATCAACGTATTGATTGATCGCGCTGCGGGTGCTGAGCTGAAATCCGAACCGCTGGCGCAGATGATCATGTTCGATGACCTGGCCTCGAACCTGAAAACCCAGCACAGCTTCGCAGGCTGAGCCGCGCGGAACCGCCTGCCTCCGGTATCATCGTCTATCCCAACCGAGGTCCCTTGAGCTTGGCTACCGCTCCTGCCAGCAACCGCGCCGCAGCGTCCCGACGCCTCGATCCGCTCGATCTGTACGATCTGCGTGGCCAGCTGTCGGACGACGAGCGCCTGGTTCAAGACGCCGTGGCGCGCTTTGTCGACGCTGAAGTCCTGCCGGTGATCCAGCAGCACTTCGAACTGCACACCTTTCCTCGCGATCTGATCCCGGCCATCGCGGAACTTGGGCTGCTTGGTGCAACCCTGGAGGGTTACGGTGGCGGCGGCATGAACGCGATCAGCTACGGGCTGATCTGCCAGGAACTCGAGCGCGGCGACTCAGGGCTGCGCAGTTTCGTCTCGGTGCAGTCCTCGCTGTGCATGTACCCGATACACACCTACGGCAGCGAAGCGCAGCGGACGCAGTACCTGCCGCGCATGGCACGCGGCGAACTGATCGGCTGTTTTGGCCTGACCGAACCGCACGGGGGCTCGGACCCGTTGAACATGAAGACCCATGCCCGGCGCCGCGGCGGCGACTGGGTACTGAACGGCGCCAAGATGTGGATCACGAATGCGCCGATTGCCGATGTTGCGATTGTGTGGGCGATGACCGAGGACGGCGTTCGCGGCTTTATCGTTGAGCGCGGCACGCGCGGCTTCGCCACACCCGAGATCGAACGCAAGTTCAGCCTGCGCGCGTCGGCGACCGGATCGCTGTTTCTCGACGACGTCATCGTTCCCGAGCGGAACCTGCTGCCGGGCTCCGACTGCGGACTGAAAGCGCCTCTGTCCTGTTTGACTCAGGCACGTTATGGGATCGCCTGGGGCGTGATCGGCGCCGCGCAGGCCTGCCTTGCGCAGCTGCTCGACTACACCGCAAGTCGCGAGATGTTCGGCCGACCGCTGGCGGCGACCCAGGCGATACAGATCCGCTTCGCCGAGATGGCGCGGCGGATCACGACATCCCAGATGCTGGTTTTGCAGCTCGGACGGCTCAAGGACCTCGGCCAGATGACGCCCGCGCAGGTGTCGCTGGCAAAGTGGAACAACTGCCGCGCGGCGCTCGACATCGCCCGCGATTGCCGCGACATGCTGGGCGGCGCCGGCATCAGCGCGGAGTACGTGCCGATCCGGCACGCGCTGAACCTCGAGAGCGTGATCACCTACGAGGGCACCGAAACGATTCATCAACTGACGCTCGGTCGGGAACTGACCGGTATCAGTGCATTTTAAGCAACCAGGAAAGACGGATCCGATATGAGCGACACCAAGAGCGATGGCAAACCCATCCTGCAGCGCGACCACAAGAGCGTCATGGGCAAGGTGCTGTACACGAGCCGCAAGCCCGAACGCATGAACCAGGAGCGTGGCCGCGAGTATTTCCGCATCGACCTGCATTCCGACGGCACGCGCACCTGCACTGCACACTGCGAGATCGACGACCGGCCCTCGGTGATGCGCGACATCACTTATTCACTGGATCGCGACTGGATGCCGACCGACTGCTTCGTGCGACTGTCCGTTGGCGATCGCTTCATGGGTTCCGGCTGGTTCCGCTTCGACCCGAAGTTCGCGGAGTGCGAGACGATGGCCTCACTCGAAGGTCGCGTCAGCCAGCGCATGGATCTCGCGAAGCCGCTCAAGACCTTCCAGAATCACGCGATCGCCTGCGACGCCTGGCATCTGCGCCTGATCGACCAGAAGAAGCCCGGGCAGGTACAGCGGATCGAACAGATGTTGCTGTCATCGCCGGACCACCGTGGTGCGACGGGACCGATGCTGTTCTCGATCGGACTGAACATCGTGTTTGTCGGCCCGGAGAAGGTAACAGTCGGTGCCGGCAACTTCGATGCGCTGCACTTTCAGTTCGTGACCAATCCGGAACTGCCGCAGGAGCATCCGCCCTACGACGTCTGGTGTACCGCTGACGGCGAGTTCCTGTTTCTGAAAGGGCAGGTCGCCGGCTACATGCAGACCTACTACGAGCTGGTCGAGCTATCCCGCGGACCGCACTGGTAGCGGCATCCCACTGCCACCTCGGTCGGCGCAGCGGCGGATTCTGGCCAATCATGGCAAAGGCTCTGCGGCGTCAGAGGCCCACTCGCAGACACGATAGACTCGCCTCATGAGCGCGCAGGCATGAGAAAGTCGATTGCGATTGTCGAGGATGAAACTTCGATCCGCGAGAACTACGCGGCTGCTTTTGCGCGCGAAGGCTATCTCGTACGGGGCTATGCCAATCGCGCCGAGGCCATGGCGGCGTTCCGAACGCGACTGCCGGATCTCGTCGTCATCGATATCTCGCTTGAGCACGAACCCGAGGGCGGCTTCGAGCTGTGCCGCGAGCTGCGCAATCTGTCGGCGGAACTGCCGTTGATCTTCCTGACGGCGCGCGACTCGGAGCTCGATGCGGTGTCGGGCCTGCGACTCGGTGCCGACGATTTCCTGACCAAGGATCTCAGCCTTGCGCACCTCGTCGCGCGGGTGAATGCCTTGTTCCGGCGCGTCGATGCCTTGCGGCGGCCAAGCGATGCGCAGCAGCTGCTACAGCGTGGCGCGCTCAAGATCGATCCGGAGCGCCTGCAAGTCGAGTGGAATGGCGTGGCCGTGCTGCTGTCACTGACAGAGTTCTGGATTGTGCATGCACTCGCGAAGCACCCGGGCCACGTCAAGAACCGGCAGCAGCTGATGGACGCCGCGAACGTCGTGCTCGATGACAGCACGATCACCTCGCATATCAAGCGCATCCGCCGCAAGTTCGTCGCCGTCGACCGGAGCTTCGACGCGATCCAGACCGCCTACGGCATGGGTTATCGCTGGGTCGAGTAGATGCTGATCCGCACCCGCTTGCTGCTGCTGGGCATTGCAACCCTCGCATTGCCTTGGGCTGGCTGCCAGTACGCGCGCGAGATGGAGTCGTCCTTGCGCGAGGCCGAGCGGCAATCGCTGCTCGCGGTCGCAGAGACGATTGCCACCTCGCTTCAGGGCCGACGCGATCTGCTGTCACGCGACCTTTCGGGCGCCGGCGCGCGGCTGCCGCCCGGGCCGCGCGACCTCGAACCTGTACCACTGCGCGCAGAGCCGCAGCTCGACGCGCTGGTCGATGACTGGCCGCGCGTCACAACTGCCTGGCGCGCATTTGAATCGCGATCAGGAGAACGATTGCGCGTGCTGGGCGGCACTTTCGATCGCTATCTGTATCTGTTGGTCGAAGCACCTGAAGACGTGCTGGTGCTCGATCGCACGCTGGGCGATGCGCTGGCGCCGGAGTCACTCGGTGATCGGATCTGGCTCGGCTTCGAGGATGCCAGCGGCGGCACGACGCAGATCTTCCTGTCGGCACCGGCCACAGGTGCGCTGCAGGGGCGACGGATTGCGACCCGGGAACTTGGGCGCCCTGAACTGCTCGACGAGCCGCGCGTGCAAGGTTCGTGGCGCCGGCTGGCGCAGGGGTGGCGCGCCGAGCTGCGCGTGCCGCTGTCGATGCTCGGCGCGCGCTTCGGTGTGTTGCTCGATGATCGGGATCAGCGCGGTGCCGTGGCGGAACCGCTCGGCAGTCTTGCCACACGTGACTTGCAGCCGCTTGGTCGACTGTTCGCTGGCGCACCTGACCTGCGCGACTACCTCGAACGATTTTCACAACCTGGTGTGCGGCTGATCGCCGCGACCACGGCTGGCGCCACGCTTGCGGAAGTCGACGAGCTCGCGACGCCGGAGCTTGTCAGCGCGCCGCAGGCCCTGTTGTCGCGTTTGTACCGCCGCTTGCTCGGCCGGTCGGGCATCGACGGCCGCAGCTCTGCGAACGAACGAGGCCGCATTGATGCCAATCAGGCGCTGACGGCCGCCGCGGGTCGCAGCGAGTCCGCAGTCCTTGCAGTGGGGCCATTGCGCAGGATCGTCGTTGCTGCAGCGGCACCGATTCTGGACACCGACCGTCGCAGCGTGATCGGCGTGCTGCAGGTCTCGCAGACGGCCGATCGTTGGCTCGTGCTGCGGGACCGCGCGCTGACGCGGCTGCTGAACCTGACGCTGCTGATCACCGCTGCAGCGATCATCGCGATGCTGCTGTTCGGCGGCTGGTTGTCGCGGCGTCTCGGTCGGCTGCGGCGGGCCAGCGAGAATGCGCTGAGCCGCGACGGCGTGCTCAGCGACCGCTTTCCCGACAGCGACGCGCGCGACGAACTGGGGGATGTGTCGCGCAGCTTCGAAACCCTGCTCGGACGACTGCGCGACTACACGAGCTATCTGCGCAGCCTCGCCGGCAAGCTCTCGCATGAGATCCGCACGCCATTGACGATCGTCCGCTCGTCGCTCGAGAACCTCGAAGCCGTGCCGCACAGCAGCGAGGCCGCTCCCTACATCGTGCGCGCTCGCCAGGGTACGGAGCGACTCGATGCGATCCTGAAGGCGATGAGCGCGGCGACGCGGGTCGAAGAGGCGATCACTTCTGCCGAGCGCAGCCGCTTCGACCTGGCCGCGCTACTGCGCGAGGCTGTCAAGGCCTACCGCAGTGCGTTCCCGCAGCGGCAGTTCGCATTCGATGAACCCGGCGGCGTCCTGCATCTCTACGGTGCGCCCGACCTGCTGATGCAGCTACTCGACAAGCTGATCGACAACGCCGTCGACTTCAGCGCGCCGGACTCCACCATCACCGTGCGCCTGCAGGCGCACAGCGACCAGTTGACCGTCGACGTCGACAACGAAGGCCCGCCGATTGCGGACGAGATGCTCGATCAACTGTTCGAGTCTTTGTGGCAGGCGCGGGCCGATCGTTCCGATACGCCGCACTTCGGCCTCGGCCTGTACATCGTGCGGCTGATCGCGAGATTTCACGGCGGCGAGGCTTTTGCGCTGAACCTGCCTTCGGGGCACGGCGTTCGCTTCAGGGTTCGCCTGACGAGAGATCACGGGAACTGAGACCCTGTCGCAGCTTCAGGACATTGAAATCTGCTGAGCGTTGTTTATAATCTTATGTGGACGTTGCTACGCAACACGTAGCAAGTAATTGTTCTATAAGGTTTGCACTGCCTTTTGACCCGCGAAAAGTTGGAGCTGTTGGCAGGAAGCTGCAGGTTTTGAGGATCACCGAACACTAAGGAAACTCTGGCAATCGAAACGGGCACGGTTTGAGCGAAGCGCGGTGGCGCGACGCTCGGTGCGTCACAGCGTGAGAACACGCAGGCGACCAATGCTAGTCAGGGCTTCCCTGACGCACCAACCGGAACAGACTTGGAGCCCGTTGTAGTGCGATGCGCTGATCGATCGACCGGATCGTGACGAAGAAGACTACAGCCCCGCAATGCGGGGCTTTTTTTGGCCGCGCTCGCTTGAGAAAGAGCTCCGCGCTGCTACGGCAGCTCGGTATGCCCCATCAGAAAGCGATCGCATTCCCGCGCGACGCCGCGCCCTTCGTTGATCGCCCAGACCACGAGGCTCTGTCCGCGCCGGCAGTCGCCCGCCGCGAACACGCCCTTGACGTTGGTCGTATAGACCTCGTGCTCCGCCTTGACGTTGTTGCGTGCATCGAGCTCCAGATTGAGGTCGCGCAGCATCGGCAGCTCGGGTCCGGCGAAGCCCATCGCAAGCAACACCAGCTGGGCACTTTGCCGCTTCTCGGTGCCTGGCTGGGGCTTTGGCACGAGCGCGCCGTCGCCGTTCTTCTCCCAGCCGATCTGCACCGTGACGATTTCCTTCACGGCGCCGTTCGCGTCGCCAATCAGCTCCTTGATCGTCGTCAGGTACGAGCGTGGATCGCTGCCAAACCTGGCCGCCGCTTCTTCCTGGCCATAGTCGAGCTTGTAGACGCGAGGCCATTCCGGCCAGGGGTTGTCTTCGGCCCGAGTTGCCGGCGGCTTCGACAGGATCTCGAACTGGGTCAGCGTGCGGCAGCCCTGGCGCATGGCGGTCCCCACGCAATCGGTACCGGTATCGCCACCGCCCAGCACGACGACGTCCTGGCCGCGGGCATGTATCGCTGCCTTTTCGGGAGCTTTGCCGAGCAGCGCCTGGGTGCTGTCGGTCAGGTAATCCATCGCATAGTGGACGCCCTTGAGTTCGCGGCCGGGTACGGGCAAATCACGCGGCTGGGTCGCGCCGGTGCACAGCACCACGGCGTCGAAATCCTGCAACAACAGCATCGGCTCGACGTTGTCGCCGACGTTTGCGTTGCAGACAAACTTGATGCCCTCTTCCTCGAGCAACTTGACGCGACGCATTACGACGTCGAGCTTGTCGAGCTTCATGTTCGGAATGCCATAGGTCAGCAAACCACCGGGACGGTCGGCGCGCTCCAGCACGGTCACCGTGTGTCCGGCGCGATTCAGCTGCGCAGCGGCTGCGAGCCCTGCAGGCCCTGAGCCCACCACCGCGACCCGCTTGCCGGTGCGGATCTTCGGCGGCTCGGCGACAACCCAGCCTTCCTCAAAACCGCGATCGATGATCGCGTTCTCGAGGCTCTTGATCGTCACGGCCGGCGAATTGATCGCGAGCACGCACGACCCTTCGCAGGGCGCCGGACAGACACGACCCGTGAACTCGGGAAAATTGTTGGTCTTGTGCAGCCGTTCCAGTGCTTCACGCCACAGGCCGCGATAAACGAGGTCGTTCCACTCGGGAATCAGATTGTTGATCGGGCAGCCTGAAGCCGCACCGTTGATCATCTTGCCGGTCTGGCAGAATGGCACGCCACAGTCCATGCAACGCGCGGCCTGGTTGCGCAGCCGCTTGTCGTCCATGTGGTGATGGAACTCGTCCCAATCCTTTACGCGCTCGCTGGGAGAGCGATCCAGCGGCGTCTCGCGCAGGTACTCGATGAATCCAGTCGGCTTGCCCATGAACTAGTTTCCACCCACCCGCGACAGATCATGTGAGTTCTCCTCAAACGCCGCCATGATCGCATCGTCGCCCGAGAGGCCCTGGTCATGGGCGCGCTTCAGGCAAGCGAGCACCCGCTTGTAGTCCTTCGGAATGATCCGCGCGAAGCGCGGCAGCGTCGTCTCCCAGGCGTCGAGCAGGCGCTGGGCGTGGGTGCTGCCGGTCAGTGCAGCATGCCGTTCGATCAATGCACGCAGTGCCGATGCTTCCTCGGCGTCGGTCACCCGCTCGAACTCCACCATCTGCATGTTCACACGCGACGCAAAGGAGCCGTCCTCGTCGAGCACGTACGCGACGCCGCCCGACATGCCGGCCCCGAAGTTGCGACCGGTGGCACCAAGTACGACGACGCGCCCGCCCGTCATGTACTCGCAGCCATGATCGCCAACGGCCTCTACGACCGTATCGACGCCACTGTTGCGGACTGCGAAACGCTCGCCGGCCTGACCGCGGATGAACACTTCGCCGGCCGTTGCGCCGTACAGCGCGACGTTGCCGATGATCATGTTGTCCTCGGCGACGAACGTGGACTCAGCCGGCGGGAAGATCACCAGCCGACCGCCGGACAGTCCCTTGCCGACGTAATCGTTGGCGTCGCCTTCCAGCCGGAAAGTCATGCCGCGCGGCATGAAGGCGCCGAAACTCTGGCCCGCCGAGCCCTCGAAGCGCAGCTGAATCGTGTCGTCGGGCAGGCCTTCCGGCCCCCACTTGCGCGTGACTTCGCTGCCCGTAATCGTGCCGACCACGCGATTCACATTGCGGATCGGCAGTGTCGCTTCAACCTTCTCGCCGCGCTCGATGGCAGGCTTGCACAATTCGAGCAACTGTGTGACATCGAGCGACGCATCCAGGCCATGATCCTGCGCCATCTGCGCATAACGACCGACGTCATCGCCGACTTCAGGCTGGTACAGCACATTGGTGAAATCGAAACCACGGGTCTTCCAATGATCGATCGCCGCCGCCGGTTCGAGCCGATCGACGCGGCCGATCATTTCATCGACCCTGCGGAACCCGAGCGAGGCCATGATCTCGCGCAGGTGCTGCGCAATGAAGCGCATGTAGTTGACGACATGCTCGGGCTTGCCAGTGAATTTCTCGCGCAGCCGCGGATCCTGGGTCGCCACGCCCGTCGGACAGGTATTCAGATGGCAGACTCGCATCAGGATGCAACCAACGGTGACCAAAGGCGCCGTCGCGAAGCCGAATTCCTCGGCGCCCAGCAATGCTGCGATCGCAACATCACGGCCGGTTTTCAGCTGCCCATCCGTCTCGACCACGATCCGGCTGCGCAGATTGTTCAGCACCAGCGTCTGGTGCGTCTCGGCAAGCCCGAGTTCCCATGGCAGGCCCGCGTGCGAGATGGACGTCAGCGGCGAGGCGCCGGTGCCGCCATCGTGGCCGCTGATCAGCACGACATCGGCATGCGCCTTGGCAACGCCCGCGGCAATCGTACCCACGCCGACTTCCGCGACGAGCTTGACGCTGATCCGCGCATTTCGATTCGCATTCTTCAGATCGTGGATCAGCTCGGCGAGATCCTCGATCGAGTAGATATCATGATGCGGAGGTGGTGAGATCAGGCCGACGCCTGCCGTCGTGTGGCGCGTCTTGGCAATCCACGGATACACTTTCGATCCCGGCAGCTGCCCGCCTTCGCCGGGCTTCGCGCCCTGCGCCATCTTGATCTGCAGCTCATCGGCGTGAACGAGATAGTTGCTGGTGACGCCGAAACGCCCCGAGGCCACCTGCTTGATCGCCGAGTTCCTGGAGTCGCCGTTCGGCAGCGGAACATAACGCTCCGGATCTTCGCCCCCCTCGCCGGTGTTGCTTTTGCCGCCAATCCGGTTCATGGCAATCGCCAGCGTTTCGTGCGCTTCCTTGCTGATCGAGCCATAGGACATCGCGCCGGTCTTGAAGCGCTTGATGATGGTTTCGACCGGCTCGACTTCCTCGAGTGGCACCGGATCGCCCAACTTGAAGTCGAGCAGGCCGCGCAGCGTGGAACTGTTCCTGGCGCGATCGTCGATGAGGTCGGCAAAGGACTTGTAGGTTGCGTAGCTGCCGGTTCGCGCGGACTTCTGCAGCCGATGGATCGCCTCGGGGCTGAACAGATGGAACTCGCCATCAGACCGCCACTGGTACTGGCCGCCGGTCGGCAGCACGGTCACCGGTGCGCCACGCTCGCCGAAAGCGCTGCGATGCCGACGCAGCGTCTCCTCGGCAATCACATCGATGCCGACGCCACCGATCCGCGACGACGTACCCGTGAAGTACTCATCGATGACATCCTGGCGCAGACCGACGGCCTCGAACACCTGCGCACCGTGGTAGCTCTGCACCGCCGAAATGCCCATCTTGGACATGACCTTGACGACGCCCTTGGTTGCGGCCTTCGCAAAATTGCTGCAAGCGAGCGAGTGATCGACGTTTGGCAGCAGCTCATCGCGGATCATGCCGTCGAGCGTCTCGAAAGCCAGATACGGGTTGATCACGCTGACGCCGTAGCCGATCAGCAGCGCGAAGTGATGCACTTCGCGGGCCTCGCCGGTCTCCATTGCAAGGCTCAGGCGCATGCGTACGCCTTCGCGAATCAGGAAATGATGCAGGCTGGACGCTGCAAGCAGCGACGGAATCGCTGCAAACTCCTTGTTGACGCCGCGGTCTGACAGGATCAGGACGTTGATCTCATCATGCTCGATCAGGCGCAGCGCCTTGGCCTGCAGTTCCTCGATGGCCCTGACGAGACCGTCCTCGCCGCGCGCGGCGCGAAACAGGATCGGCAGCGTCGCGACCTTCAACCCGGGAAGCTTGAGTCTGCGAACCTTGGCAAATTCTTCGTTGGTCAGCACCGGGCCATGCAGCTCCAGGCGCCGGCAGTCCGATGGTTTCGGGTCGAGCAGGTTGCCCTCGGAGCCGAGCCAGACATCGGACGAAGTCACGATTTCTTCGCGGATACAGTCAATCGGTGGGTTGGTAACCTGAGCGAACAGCTGCTTGAAATAATCGAACAGCAGGCGTGGGCGCGTAGACAAAGCCGCCAGCGGCGTGTCGTTGCCCATCGAGCCGACCGCCTCGTTGCCGTCGCGCGCCATCGGCGTCATCAGGATCCGCTGGTCCTCGAAGGTGTAGCCGAAGGCGAGCTGACGCTGCAGCAACAGATCGGGCTCAGGCTCCGGCAGGTCGGGCGCGGTGGGAAGGTCCTTCAGGTGAACTAGATTTTCTTTGAGCCAATCGGCATAGGGGCGTTCGTGGACGATCGCATGCTTGATCTCTTCGTCCTCGATGATGCGGCCCTGCTCGGTGTCGATCAGGAACATCCGTCCCGGCTGCAGCCGACCCTTGCGCAGGATGCGCTCTGGCGGGATATCGAGCACGCCGGCCTCCGAGGCCATCACGACCAGATCGTCCTTGGTCACGTAATAGCGTGACGGCCGCAAGCCGTTGCGATCGAGCAGCGCGCCGATCTGGCGCCCGTCCGTGAAGGCAATCGCCGCGGGGCCGTCCCAGGGTTCCATCAGGCTCGAATGAAACTGATAGAAGGCCTTGCGCGCCGGATCCATCGTCTCGTGCCGGGACCAGGGCTCGGGGATCATCATCATCATGGCGTGCGGCATCGAGCGACCGCCGAGCACCATCAGCTCGAAGACGTTGTCGAACATCGACGAGTCGCTGCCGTTCGGATTGACGACAGGCTTGAGCTTTTCGATGTCTTCCTCGAACAGCTCCGATTGCAGCAGCGCCTCGCGGGCCCGCATCCAGTTGATATTGCCGCGCAGCGTGTTGATCTCGCCGTTATGAGCGATGTATCGATACGGGTGCGCCCGATCCCAGCTCGGAAAGGTGTTGGTCGAGAAGCGCGAGTGCACGAGCGCGATGGCGGTTTCGATCAACGGATTCTGCAAATCGAGGAAGTACTGCTCGAGCTGGGTCGTGGTCAGCATGCCCTTGAAGACCAGCGTCTTGTGCGACAGGCTGACGACGTACCAGTAGTCCGCACCGCCGATCGTCGAGACGCGGATGTCGCTGTAGGCGCGCTTGCGAATCACGTAGAGCTTGCGCTCGAAGGCGTCTTCATCGGTTGTATCTTCGCCGCGCCCGATGAATACCTGACGGATCACGGGCTCACTGGAGCGCGCGGTCTCGCCCAGCATCGAGTTGTCGGTCGGCACCGTGCGCGCGCCAAGGTAGACCTGGCCTTCGGACTGGACGACGCGGGCAAAGACCTCCTCGATCTTGCGACGCTGGGTCGGATTGCGGGGCATGTAGATCAGTCCGCTCGCGTAGCTGCCGGGAGGCGGCAATGCGATCCGCGCGCGCTTGGCCACATCGACGTTGAACGTATGCGGCATCTGCATCAGCACGCCGGCGCCGTCACCTGTATTGACCTCGCAACCACAGGCGCCACGATGATCGAGGTTCTTCAGGACCTGGATCGCCTGCCGCAGGATCTGGTTCGACTGGCGCCCCTTGATATCAGCCACAAAGCCAACCCCACAGGCGTCGCGCTCGAAGGCCGGGTCATACAGACCCTGCTTGCCGGGCGCCCGGGTCGCAGGCGTGGATCCATTGTTCGTTGCAGCGTCATCCATGGTTCGCGTGTCCAAAGGCAAGCAGCGGGGCACACTACCCCGTCGCCGCGGGCTCAAGGCCCGCAACTAGAGATTTCAGTCACTTACGCAGGGAGTTCCGTCGCGGCTGAGGGCAGCAATCGTCACTTTATCTCTTCGTGATGATACCGCGAGAGGTCTGCGGGTCAATGCGGAACTTGCCCGGATGGTGGTAGTCTGATCGACGGGGTTACAAGAACGGCGGGACGCCGACGATCGAGAAACGTACTTTAATTTCAGGAGATGCTTGTGACTTTCAGAACTACTTTTGCCTCGCTGGCCGCCGTTGCGGCGCTGGCGCTTGCTGCCCCCGTGCACGCTGCCAGCGACGGCAAGAAGGCCGCGGATATCGTCGACACCGCCGTGGCCGCTGGCAGCTTCAAGACGCTCGCTGCTGCGCTGGGTGCCGCCGGTCTGGTCGATACCCTCAAGGGCACCGGGCCGTTCACGGTGTTCGCACCGACCGATGCAGCCTTCGCAAAACTGCCAGCCGGCACGGTTGAGGATTTGTTGAAGCCCGAGAACAAGGCCAAGCTGACCTCGATCCTCACCTACCACGTTGTCGCGGGTAAGGTCATGGCAGCCGATGTCGTCAAGCTGTCAGAAGCAAAGACACTGCAGGGCCAGTCGGTCAAGATCGCCGTTAAGGACGGCAAGGTCTCGGTCGCTGGTGCCAATGTCTCGGCGACGGACATCAAGGCTTCGAATGGCGTCATTCACGTCATTGATTCGGTGATTATGCCTAAGTAACGGGGCAGTCAAGCGAACAGACGGACCATCCGTCTACTGACGCCGGCCAGGCCCGCAGCGGATCGCTGCAGCCTGGCCGGCGTCTTCATTTGTGACGACGTCGCACGTAATCGCCCTCGCCAGCGCGACAATCGGGCCATCGAACTGCCAGCAACTGGGAGTGTCTGAGACATGGGCCGACTGATCACTGTGATTCTCGCTGTAGGGCTTCTCGCCTGGCTCGCCAACCGCCAGATCGGCGCTGCGGACCGGGCGGTGCGTGACATTGCCAACACCACTGGCGTGCCGGAGATCGCCGGCGATACGCGGCCGCCGTCGCAGCGCATATCCGAACAATTCGGCGCGCAGGTCGAATCGACGATTGCTGCCGGAAAAGCGCGTATCGACGCTGACTGCAGCGTCAGCGACGACTGCCCGCGTTAGTTTCTTCCCCTGAGGTATTGCATCGCAGGGCGTCGTGCCTTACTTTTCGCGCGCGTTGCGAGGTGTGGTGCCGCTCGTGACGCCCAGAGATGGTTCTTTCGGACCTTGTACAGGTGTAACGACGAATAAATGAACGACAACGACCGTGGACCTGCCCTGCGCAAAGTGAATCTCTATCTGGAGAAGAACTTTCCCGATTTCTTCGCTGAGGCCCGTTTCCAGGTCGGAAACGACGATTATTTCCTCTACTCCCGCTTTGGCCAGTACCTGGCCCGCTCGATCGAGCAGCGGCGCACGCCACGCGCCAAGATCTACCGCGGTTTCACGGTGCTGAACAAGATGGCCGCGGCTTCAACCAAGGATCCGGTTGTTCGCCAGATGCTGGTCTCCGGCCCGCTCGAGCAGCTCGTCGATGCGCCCAGGGCGCGAGCCCTGGCGATGAAGCGACTGTCGCCGGTGGCGCAGGGCTACATGGAGAGTCTCTGCGAGTAGAATCCGGCTGCACATGAGCAGCACGACTTCATCCCGGAAACCCGATTACGGCTGGCAAGCACGGCTCGGTGTCGCGACACCGCAGGCCAACCCGACCGTCGAACCGGAACTGCGCTCATTGCTGCCCGTGAGCATTGGCGTGTATGCGACCCGGCTCACGCACCCCTCGGCGCAGGTCGAACAGCGCCTGCAGCACTACATTCGGCATATGCCGGACGCAATCCGCACCTTCGGGACGATGCGCATTGCTGCCTTCGGCTTCGGCTGCACCGGCTCTTCCTATCTGGCCGGTCGGGAGCTCGAGGACAAGCTGACCAGCGAGGCTTCGGCCGAAACGCGGATTCCGGTCGTCACCGCCGCACAAGCCATACGCGTCGCGCTCGCGGCAATGGGTGCGGGTTCCATGGCACTTGTCTCGCCCTACCCGCTGGGGCTGTCAGAAGCCGGCTACCGCTACTGGAGCGATGCCGGGCTCAAGGTCACTGCCAAAGTGCGCGTCGATCCCGAGTTGACCGACACCCACGGCATCTATGAGCTGACCAGCGACGATGCGCTCGGCGCGCTGCAGGCGATCGACACCAGTGGCGCTGATGTAGTGGTGGCGAGCGGCACTGGCATGCCGACGCTGCGCGCGCTGCAAACACTGCGCAAAGCTTCCGCGGCGAAGGGTGACTTTCCGCCGGTGATCTCCTCGAATCTCTGTCTCGCCTGGGCGATGCTTCGCCAGGTCGCCCCCGAGCTTGCGCCGGCCTCGCCGGTCGGCCTGCTCGACTGATCTGCCGCCGCCCGTCGCTGCAACGTGGATTCCCTGTCTCAGTACGCGCTCGGCGCAGCCGTCGGCGTCGCGGTCATGGGTCGACGCACAGCCGTCTGGAAGGCGGCCCTGGTTGGCGGCCTGTGCGGCACCTTGCCAGACCTCGATGCGCTGATCGATCACGGTGACGTGGTCCGCAACGTGACGTTTCACCGTGCCGAGAGCCACGCGCTGCTGTACCTGACCGCAGCCTCGCCTGTCGTCGCCTGGCTCGCAAGCCGGCTGACGCGTCAGCCGCGGAACTTCCGGCGTTGGTGGCTCGCGGCCTGGCTCGTGCTGATGACCCACGCGCTGCTGGATGCGATGACGATCTATGGCACGCAGCTGGCGCTACCCCTCACCGACTATCCGTTCGGCGTCGGCAGTATTTTCATCATCGATCCGCTGTATACGCTGCCGCTGCTGATCGGCCTCGTGGCCACAGGCGTGGCGCGCGCAGTCAACAGGCGCCGATACAACCTCTGGGGTCTCGCGCTGTCGACGCTGTATCTCGGCTGGAGCGTCGGCGCGCAGTGGCATGTCGACCAGATTGCACAGCAGTCTTTGCCTGCTGATCTGGTCGAGGCACCCCGCCTTGTCACGGCAACCGCCTTCAACACCGTGCTGTGGCGGATCGTCGTGATGGACCCGTCCGGTGAACGCTACCTCGAAGGTTTCTATTCGCTGCTTGATCGCGAGCGGCGCATCCACTTTACCAGTCACGCTCGCGACGCTGCGCTGTTCGATGCAACGCAGTCGCTGTGGGCGGTCGCGCGTATCGAATGGTTCACGCATGGATTCTTCTCGATGCGCGAGCAGGACGGGATCGCAACGATCACGGACCTGCGCATGGGCCAGCAGCCGGACTATCCGTTCAGCTATGCCGTGGCCCGCGCCGACGCCAGCGGTTGGGCCGAGGTGACGCCCGCGGCGGCCGGATCGCGTGGCGATGTCGGCGAAGGTCTGGCATGGTTGTGGCGGAGGCTCAAGGGCCAGTGAGCACAGACAGCAATCTAATCGAAGGACGGGCACGGGATCTCGGTGGGGGTTTCGTGGTGCGGCGTGTGCTGCCGGCTGCGGCGCGCCAGATGCTCGGACCCTTTATCTTCTTTGATCACCTCGGGCCACGACACAGCCCGCCGGGGCCCGCGATCGATGTGCGTCCACACCCGCATATTGCGCTGGCGACGGTTACCTATCTTTTCAGCGGCGAAATCCTGCACCGTGACAGTCTCGGGTCGGTGCAGGAGATCCATCCCGGCGACGTCAACTGGATGGTTGCCGGCCGCGGGATCGTGCACTCAGAACGCAGCACGGAGCGGACGCTGCGCGAAGGCACGACCTTGCATGGCATCCAGTCCTGGGTCGCGCTGCCCGACGGGCACGAGGACGACGCACCCGCATTCCGCCATCACCCCGCCGACACGCTGCCGTGCATCGAGACCCCGGATGGAGTGCGACTGCGAGTCATTGCAGGCGAAGCTCTCGGGCGCCGTTCGCCGGCCGAGACGCTGTGGCCCACCCTGTATGTCGACGTGCAGATGCCGGGTGGCGCAAGGCTCGAGCTCGCACCCGAGCACGAGGAACGCGGCGTTTATGTGGTCGAGGGACGAATCGAGATCGACGGCGCCGACAAGCCGCGCGGCGTCGGCCAGCTCAGCGTGCTCGAGGCGCGCGACACGGTCGTGATCCGCGCCACTGAACAGGCACGGTTGATGCTGATCGGCGGCCAGGCGATGCCGACGAGTCGGCACATCTCATGGAATTTCGTCGCCTCCAGCAGGCCGCGAATCGACGCGGCGCGACACGACTGGCGCAGCCGCAACCTGCAGCGGTTCCCGCTGGTGCCCGGCGACGAACGGGAGTTCATCCCGCTGCCGGACTGATCGGCGGCCGACGCCTACCCCTCGTAGGCCAGTGCGGCGCGCGGATCCTTGAGAAGATCCGGATAAATACGGGTCGTCAATTCGAGCAATTTCGGCGGCAGCCGGGCGGCGTCCTGCACCTTGCCGCCGCGACCGTTCTGCAGCGTGTGGCCGCTGATGCCGTCCATCTGCATCCAGGGTCGAAACGCGGCAATCGCTGAATACAGCACTTCGCAATCGGCGCTAAGCACGGCATCGTCGGCGATGGCCGCCCACGGCGCGCGTGTAATGGTCCATTCCCGGTAGAAGAAACTCGGGCGGCTCGCGCCCTCGGGCAGCACACGCGTGTCGAGATCCTGCCGGATCAGGAAATCCGCCCCGTCGCGTTGGGGCTCGCTGAGTCCCTGGCGTCGTTCACTGGTGCCGGTGCGAAAGAAACTGGCGCCATCGCGCGTCTCGCCCTGCATCCGGAACTCACTGCGCGAATCGTCGTGGACGACCAGCGCGACCTCCGACGGCCCGGCGCGGTAGCGCGGCACATCGATGACCTTGCCCGTGACGGGCATGGTCAGCGAAGCCAGCAGTTCGGTCGCACCGAGATCGAGGAAATGCGCGATTTCGAGGGAGCGGCCCTCAAAGCGGATCGGCGAAACGCGTTGATGAGACTGCCAGGTCGCTGCCAGCAGCCGATACAACGGATAGGTGGCGCCGTCGATGAACGCGTAGGTGACGGCGTCCATCCAGCCGATCGTCAGTCGATTATCGAGGCTCGAGCGCGCCTTGACGAAGGCCTGCAGCAGCGCGGGGTCGTCCAGCGTCAACGCGACCGGTCCCGATGCCGGCGCTGCGCTGGCAGTGGCCGTGGCGGACAGCAGCGTGGCGGCGCCTACGGCGCCGGTCGCTGCGATCAGTCCACGACGCGAGACTTTCATGGCGCCAAAGTGTAGGCGACGACGGCGTCGCTGATCCTGGTTTCGACCATCGCGTTCCCACCGGCGGCGATCACCAGATACTGGCGGCCCTGCACGGCATAGGTCATCGGCACCGCCATACCCGGTGCCGGCAGCTCGCTCTGCCACAGCTCACGACCGGTGCGCGTTTCGAAGGCGCGAATCTTGGAGTCCATCGTTGCAGCGATGAAGGTCAGGCCGCTCGCGGTCAGGATCGGACCGCCGACATTCGGCGAACCCCAGCCGAGTGATTCCGGCGCATTGATGCCCGCGCGCCGCACCTGCCCGAGCGGAATCTTCCAGCGCAGCTTGCCGGTGTCCATGTCGATCGCGGCGAGCGTGCCCCAGGGCGGTGGCGTGCAGGGCACGCCGAGCGGTGAGCTGAAGAGTTCGCCTTCGACGCGATAAGGCGTTCCCTGCAAGGGCCTGGTCAGGTAATCCCTCGGTGGCAGCTTGTCCTCCGCGGCCGGATCCTGCTTCGCAACCACCTTGATCACGGTCGCCAGATTCTCGGCCTTGATGACCAGCAGATTGCTGCCGGGATCATAGGCGGCGCCGCCCCAGTTGCCGCCACCGAGCGCGGACGGAAACAGCACGGAACCGCGTATCGAAGGTGGCGTGTAGATTCCGTCGTAGCGGAGCTCGTCGAAACGTCGTTGGCACCAAGCCCGATCGATCGGTGTGAGGCCGAAAAGATCCTCACGCTTCAATTGCTGGCGCGCAAACGCTGCGATGCCGGTCGGCTCCGGCTGCGTCTTTGCGGCCAGCTCGCCGGGGACATCTGATGCGGGCACCGCTCGGTCAACAATCGGCCACAGCGGCGCGCCGGTAGCGCGGTCGAAAGCGAACACCCAGCCCATCTTGGTCTGCAGCAGTGCTGCGGGAATGCGCTTGCCGCCGCGCCGGATATCGACCAGCAGCGGATGGCCGACCAGATCGTAGTCGAACAGATCGTGGCGCACGGTCTGGAAAGACCACGCGACGCTGCCATCGCCGCCGTTGATCGCGACGATGCTGTTCGCGAGCGGAATGTCGAAGCGCCGTCCGCCGCCGTAGTAGTCGGTGGCCGGGCTGGTCGTTGGCGCGAACACCAGGCCGCGTTCCGTATCGACGCTCATCGTCGACCAGACGTTCGCAGCGCCGGTCAGACGGCGCTTGTCGGCAGGGATCGGATTGAACTCCCAGCGCAGCTCGCCAGTGCGCACATCCCAAGCGCGCACCACGCCATCGCGCGGGTCCGTCAGCCCATCGTTGGAACCGGAGCCGGCGATGACCAGATCGCCGAGGATCACCGGCGGAGAGCTCATGCCGGCGCCGCCCTCTCCGTATCCTTCATGGTCGAGGTGCGAGACGTAGCCCGGATGGCCCTTGGCGGCGCCGAAATCGCTGCAGCTGCGACCGGTGTCCGCGTCCAGAGCGTAGACGTGTCCGTTCGGATCAGACTTGAAGATCCGCTTCTCGCAGGCGCGGCCGCGAACCGGCTCCGCAACCTGCCAATAGGCAACGCCGCGGCAGCGACTCGCCCGGCGCGCCTCCTTGATCAGCGGCTTGCCCGACGCGTCCGCCTGATGCGGGTCGAACACCCAGCGCTCGCTGCCGGTCGCCGGGTCGAGCGCAAACACCCGGTTCAATGGCGTGCAGTAGTACAGCGAGCCGTTCACATGCAGCGGCGTCGCCTGAAAAACCGTGCCCTTCGGAAACGGCTCGTCCACGAAATCGCCGGAACGATGCGTCCATGCGACGCGCAGCTTGGTGACGTTCGACGGGTTGATCTGCGTCAGCGGCGAGAACTGACTGCCGCCGGCATCGCGTCCGAAGCTTGGCCAGTCGGCGCCTTCTGCGGCACTCGCGTGCGATGCCAGCAACAGTGAACCTGCCAGCAAGGCGATCAGGCCGGTCAGGATCCTGTCACGCATCCGCAAACTCCCCGTGTTGACCCCTGTGCTTGCGTGCCGCAGGTGCGGCCCAGCCGATCTCGCGGTCCCAGATCTGCTGCGGCACCGGCAGGCCTTGCAGCAGATCCGGCAGTGCCTCCACAGACGCCGCCGTCGAGATCACCTCTGACACAATGTAATCGAGCTGTCGGCAATGCTGCGCCACATGCCAGGCTGAGCGCTCGAGCACCTCGTGCAGCGGCCGCTGGCCATAGTACGTGCGCAGCACTCGTTGTGCCGTGGCCGCTTCGCCCGCCGTCTGCGCGAGCTTGCTGGCACCAAGCCCAGCACGGCAATGCGCGAGCCAGGTGGCAAGCGCCGCGGTGTTGAGCATGTCATCAGGCGGCAGCCGCTCGAAATGCTCGAAGCGCAATTCGCCCTCGCCCCGCGGCTCAGCGGCATCCAGCAAGCCTTGCACGATCATGCCGATGTGAAACACGAGATCGGCATAGCGTCGGGGCCGCGTCGGAATCTGCTCCAGCAGGCGGGCAGCGGGAATCTTCCCGACGCGCTCCTCGGCGAGCCGCAGCAGCGCAGTGAGTCGCTCGACCAGCTCCGCGGGCGGCAAGCTTTGTTGCGGTGAAGCTGCTCCGACAAAACGCGCCAGCTCAGCCAGATCCTGTCCCAGCACGTAGTCCGTGCCGCGGGCCACGACCGGAACTGCGCGCACGCCGAGCTGCTGCAGTTGCTTGGCTGCATCCGGATCGGCGAGCACGTTGATGGAAACATACGCCAGGCCGCGGCTCTCCAGGAACTCCTTCGCGCGCAGACAGCTGGTGCAGCCCGGCTGCCAATAGACCCGCAGGGGCAGAGATTCCATGGCGGCTATTATGCGCTCTCAGTCAGCAATCGGAACTTGGCGATGGATCATGCCCGCGATGTCCTCGACTACTGGTTCGGCAAGCGCGAGTCGGACGCCGAAAGCCTCACGAAGCGCATGGCCTTCTGGTTTCCTACTGATGGCAACAGTGAAATCGTAGCGCTGTTCGACCGCGAAATCGCCGCGCGCTTCGAGCCGCTGATGCAGCGCGCCCAGGACGGCCAACTCGACGCCTGGGCCGACAGCCCGCGCCGGCGTCTTGCCCTGATCCTGCTGTTCGATCAGTTCCCGCGCAACGTCCATCGCGGCAGCGCTCGGGCTTTTGCCACTGACGAACGCGCCCTGGCGCTGACCTTGGCCGGCATGCAAGGCGCTGCGGATGCGGCGCTGCAACCTCTCGAGCGCGTGTTCTTCTATATGCCGCTGCAGCACTCGGAATCGCTGGACGTGCAGGAAGAATCCCTGGCCGCGTATCGTCGTCTGTTCGACGAGACCAGCGGCGCGCTGCAGAGAGTTGCCGCGAATACCCTCAAGTATGCGCAGCTGCATCACGAGCTGATTCGCCGCTTTGGTCGCTTTCCTCACCGCAACGCGCTCCTGGGGCGGCAGAGCACTGCCGGGGAACAGGCACTGCTTGACGAAGAGGGCATGGATTTCGGCCAACGACCCCGGGCCTGAACCGCAGAAAAGATCAGTCGGCGATATCAGGCTCGAAGAACGACCAGGCGACTTCGGGAAAGCGCGCCTTGATCTGCCGCTCCAGCCGGTTGATTCGCTCGATCCCCTGCACGGCTGTGAGACCAGGGTGCAGCCGCACCTTCGCCGCAAGCATGACTTCGGGTCCCAGCTGGAAGGTGATGACGTTCAGCAGATCGGCAATCGCTGGATCACCCTCGATCTCACTGCGCAGCGCCGCGACCAGGTCTGCCTCGGCTGAACGACCGACGATCAGCGACTTCATCCGCAGGCCGATGAACACCGACATTGAGATCAGCACCACGCCGATCGCGATCGAACCGATCGCGTCGTAGCGGACATCGCCGGTCAGCGCCGCCAGCGACACGAACCCGAAAGCCAGTGCGAGACCGATCAGGGCGGCGATGTCCTCGCCGAGCACCACGATCAACTCCGAATTGCGGGTCGTACGGATCCAGGTTCGCAGTGACTTCGATCCACGCTGCTTGGCGATCTCGCGCAGGCAGCCGTAGGTCGAAGCCGCCTCGAGCAGCACGGCGACACCCAGCACGAGCAGCGCGACCCACGGCTGATTCAGTGGTTCGGGTTCGGCGAGCTTGTGCCAGCCCTCATAGATCGAGAACAGTCCACCAGCGCTGAACAGCATCAGCGCGACGATGAAGCTCCAGAAGTACGACAGCTTGCCGTAGCCGAGCGGATGCTCCGCATCCGCCGGCCGTTGCGATTGCCTCAGGCCGATCCACAGCAGAATCTGATTGCCACAGTCGGCAAAGGAGTGGATGGACTCGGCCAACATGCTGCCCGAGCCTGTGAACAATGCCGCCCAGAGTTTTGACAGCGCAATCCCGAGATTCGCCACGAAGGCGTAGAGAATGGCGCGAGCCGAGGAACCATGGTCGGCCAAGTTGAAGTCGCTGACTCGTCAGGGCGCGACGTACAAACAGGCCTGCTGCCGCAACTGCAGCAGTGAACACAGATCTCGGCCCCGCTTCTCGCTCGCCACACCAACCTGTAGCCGGTACAGACGACCTGCGGCTGTGTCGGCGGCGCGGACATCGCTGATAAGTCCCTGCAGCTCAGGAAAAGCCGCACGCAGTCGGTCCCACTCAGCGCGCGCCTTCGGCTCCGTCGAGAACGCTCCGAGTTGCACGCGGTGCGCAACGGTCGACGAAGCCGATGCGCTGGTGGCGGTGGGCGCTGCGGCCGTTTGCGACGGCACCGGTACGGTCGTGGCCGCGATGGCCTCGCCAGTCGTGCCCAGCGCGAAATTCTCGATCCGGATCCGTGCCTCCTGCGCCCACTTGCCCTCCGGATACGCAACGAGAAAAGCCCGATAGGCATCCGCGCTGTCCGTCGTGCTGGCGCGCTGCCATTCGCGCTCCTCGCCCAGTTGTTGCATCCGTTCGCGCGCCTGGATCGCAAACTCGCTTTGCGGATGCTGCTTCAGGAACGCATCGTAGGACTCGGACGTGTCCGCCCCCTGTGCGGCGCGCCAGTCGCCCGCCTCACGGCTGCAGCCGGCGAGCGACGCCAGAACGAAAGAGATAGTTGCGACCCCGACGATCGCGCCAAGGCTGCGCATGGATTGCCCCCGCTGCTTGCGACCGTCGCCATTCTAGACGGTCACGGCCTCAGTTGCAGTTCGTGAGTCCGTTGATCCACGCGTTGAGCAAATTGACGCCCGCCGAATCGACGATAGTGCTCGACAGCGGTGGCATCGCCTGCGCATCGCGCCGATTGGTGCGCGCGACCAGCACAGACCGGCCCGCATCGCCCGGTGCGATCAGCCGTGCATTGCCGATGCCAAGATCGCCCGCCTGCGGCGCAATGTTGCAGGCGTTGGTGCTCGCCAGCGGCGCCGTGTAGCGCAGGTCGAGCAGCGTTGGCGTCCCACCACCCGGACGATGGCAGTTTGCGCAGTTGGTGTGCAGGTAGGCGCGGGCACGCTCAGCAAGCGTGCCGGCTGCGCCGTACGGATCCGGCATGGCTGGCAAGCTTGCCGGATCGGCCGTGATCGGAGGACTCAGCGTACCGATCGCATTGAGGGTCACGATCTGGTTCGCCGTCAGGTTGGTCGACGGATAAAGCAGGTTGCCGTTGAGCTGCGCCGTCTCGAGGCCCAGCGTTCGCCCCGCAGCCTGGGTATGGCAGGTCAGGCACTGCGCCTCGCTCGGAAACACCCAGGTCTGACCGTTGACCAACGCTGTCCTGCCACCGATCACCCGCATCGCATCATTGCCCTGCGCGTTCCATTCATAGGTGTAGCCAGCCCAGTTGCCGTTGTTGTGCCGCATGAAGAGCCGCGTCTCGACGAGCCTGCTGCCGAGTGCGAAATTCTTGACCAGCACGCTGCCCGCAGGGAAATCGAAGTCCTGGTCGGCGCCCACGCTGATGTTCTGCCCGTCGGGCAGCGCGAGGTAACGCCGCTTCTGCGCGCCGTCCGACCAGAACTGCGCGTTGGGGGCGTAGGGAATCAGTCCGGCGGCAGGCTGGGCTGGATTCGCAGACTGCACGCAGCCGGTCGCCGACAACTGGTTCGGTATGCTCCGCCCGCCCGCGGCGCCGGCAATTAGTCGGTGCAGCGTGCCAGCGTAATGGACGATCAATAGTTCGCCATCGATGCCCTCGCCGAATGACGCGATCTGCAGATTGGTATCGAAGCCGCTGGTAACCTGCAGCGTCGGCGGCGTATCGCGTGCAATGTGCCAGAGCCGCCCCGTTGCGAAGTCGCCAAAAACATAGCGGCCGACCAGGCTTGGGATCGCCGTACCGCGATACACATATCCACCCGTAACCGACTGGCCAGCGGTGCGGCCGTATTCGGCGATCGGGTCGATGCGCGGCTGCGAGTTGCCGCAAGCCAGGTTGAAATCGTGAGCGCCCTCGCGGCAGCGCCAGCCGTAGTTGCCGCCGTTGCTGACGCGGTTGATCTCCTCCCAGCTGCCCTGCCCGACATCACCGAGCCACAGTTCGCCGCTGACGCGATCGAAGCTCCAGCGCCACGGGTTGCGCAAGCCCCAGGCATAGATCTCGGCGCAATCCTGGGCGCCGGCACCGGTCGCGCAGAAGTTGCTGGCGGCGAACGGGTTGGACGGCGGAATCCGGTAGCGCACCGCACCGGTCGGACCACTGATGTCGAGCCGGATGACCTTGCCGAGCAGCGTACGCAGGTTCTGGCCGTTGCCGATCGGACCAAACGGATCACCGCCGCTGCCGCCATCACCGAAGCCTGCATACAGGAAGCCGTCCGGACCGAATGCGAGGTACCCACCGTTGTGATTGTTCTGCGGTTGGTCGATGGTCAGCAGGATCTGTTCGCTGGATGCATCCAGCGTCGCCCCGCCGTCACTGGTCCGGAATTCGGACAAGCGCGAGCGCAACGGGCTCGTGCCCGTCGTGTACGACAGATAGACGCGCGGATCCGCCGGAAAGTCCGGATGGAACGCCAGGCCCAGCAGCCCCATCTCGCCGCCGCTGCGAACCCGAGTGCGGATATCAACAAAGTCGGTCGCTGCGGCAACACTCGTCGTGTTCGCAAACACCCGCACCCGGCCGGCCTGCTCGACGACGAACCAGCGCGTTGCGGCGCGCGGTGCCTGCAGCGCTAGGATCGGATTGACGAAGCTCAGGTTGCCGAACGCCCGCTCGAGACCCAGCGTGACCTGCGAAGACGGCGCGTCGCCTGCCAGGCAGCTCGCATTCGCTGGCCGCTGCGCCAGGCCGGAGGTCGGTGGTGGCG
>Ga0163152_10000270_pt1 | contig 93531 bp, 98 predicted proteins | sample OliLakLV19MP8IB2_FD_148635 | JGI IMG/M metagenome (GOLD analysis project Ga0163152, IMG submission 148635) | Freshwater microbial mat bacterial communities from Lake Vanda, McMurdo Dry Valleys, Antarctica - Oligotrophic Lake LV.19.MP8.IB-2 | ecosystem: Environmental > Aquatic > Freshwater >...
CCACTAGCCGTTGGCCACTGGTGAACTGCTGCCACCAGACAGCTGGCCGCGTCTACCGCCCATCGCCGTTCTGTTCCCGTATGGAGCTCCCGCCGTGATCGCACTCCGCCCCGTCACCCTCGAACGCTACGGTATCCGGCTCGAGCCGCTGGTGTCGGAGCATCATGACGGACTTGTCGTCGCGGCGATGGATGGCCGGTTGTGGGAGCTCTGGTTTACCTCGGTGCCCCCGGCCAGCCAGACGGCGGAGTACATCGCGGCGGCGCTTGCGGGACAGGGAGCCGGTCACATGCTGCCCTGGGCGGTGCGGGAGCTGGCCACCGGCGCGATCATCGGTTCTACGCGGTATCACGACATCGTGACCACGGCCGACCGGGTGGAGATCGGCTACACCTGGTACGCCGCCAGCCGGCAGCGGAGTCATGTCAACACCGCCTGCAAGCTCGCGCTCCTCGAGCATGCCTTCGACAACGTCGGCTGCAAGGTGGTTGGCTTCAAGACCGACAACTTCAACTTCCGCTCCCAGCGGGCGATCGAGGCGCTGGGCGCCAGGAAGGACGGCGTGATCCGCCATCATCATGCCCGCCCCGACGGCACCGTGCGCGACACCGTTGTCTACAGCATCCTCGCCACCGAATGGCCCGACGTGCGGCGGCATCTCGAGGGAAGGTTCATTCGGCATGCGTCGAGTGCCGGTGAGTAGGCACTGGGGCCAGCTGGCGGCCATTCCAACCGCCCAACCGCCCAACCGCCTAATCGCCCAATCGCCTAACCGCCTAACCGCCCTCTCCCATGCCCGACCTCCTCGCCCAGTTCGGCCCGATCGACATCTATCTCTTTGACCAGCTCCTGCGCGGGCGCATCACGCCGGGGATGCGTGTGCTTGACGCCGGTTCGGGCGGCGGCCGGAACCTCGTCTACCTGCTCCAGGCCGGGTATGAGGTCTTCGCCGCGGACGCAGACGCCGAGGGGATCGCGGCCGTGGGCGACATGGCACAGGCCTTGGCACCGCACCTGCCCGCGGCCAACTTTCGCACCGAGCCGGTTGAGGCGATGTCGTTCGCGGCCGGATCCGTCGATGTCGTGCTCAGCGTTGCCGTGCTGCACTTTTCCCGGGATGATCGGCATTTCGACGCCATGCTCCAGCGGATGTGGCGGGTCCTGACCCCGGGCGGGCTGCTCTTCTGCCGGCTCGCCTCGTCGATCGGGATTGAGGATCAGGTGACGTTCCTCGAGGGTCGGTGGCACCTCCTGCCCGATGGTTCCGAGCGCTTCCTGGTGGACGAAGCGATGCTGCTGGACCGGACCCAGCATCTCGGTGCTGAGCTCCTCGATCCGATCAAGACCACGATCGTGCAGGGAAGGCGTTCCATGACCACATGGGTAGTCCGAAAGCCCGCCTGATCCGGGCGCCTGACCATGCCGCCATCACCCGCCCCTCGCAGCTTCAAGACCGCCGCCACCTTCCGCACCTGGCTGGCCAAGCATCACGCCTCGAAGACGGAGCTCTGGCTCCGGCTCTTCAAGAAGCATGCGGCCGCGCGGGGCATGACCTACCCGCAGGCGCTGGAGGAGGCGCTCTGTTACGGCTGGATCGACGGAGTCGTTGCTGCGCTGGACGACGTCAGCTATGCCCAGCGCTTCACGCCGCGAAAGCCGAGGAGCATCTGGAGCAACGTGAATGTCGCCAAGGTGGAAGCGCTGATCGTGGCTGGCCGGATGACGCCGCCTGGGATGGCCGCCTATGCCGCGCGCGATCCGGCGCGGACCGGGATCTACTCGTTCGAGAAGGAGGCCGCGGCACTCACCCCGGCGTACCAGAAACAGTTCCGTGCCGCGAAAGCTGCCTGGGCCTGGTTCGAATCACAGCCGCCGGGATACAAGCGGCTGATGACGTATCGGGTGATGCGCGCAAAGCGTGAGGAGACCCGGCTCCGGCGGCTCGAGCAGTTGATCGCCGCATCCGCGAAGCGCATCAGGCTGTGAGGCAGCTCCCACGCGAGATCCCCTGCTCACGGTTCCTGATCCACTCGGCCCGTGGTCAGGAAGCGGGCGAGGATACCCGTTGCCCAGGCGTCGCGCATGATCACATGATGGCCCAGCCCTTGCAACCTGCGGCACCTCGAGTCCACGCGCCGGCGCTAGGACCCGGAAGCGCGCCGCCCGACTGCCCCAGCCATGGACCAGCAGCGCCGTCGGTCCCTCGTCTGGAAGGCGGCGCGCAGGGCGAGCAGCTGCATGTGCTTCCGCAGACTCGCCACCTCAGAACGTGCTGTCGACGACGACTGATTCGGCGGGCGCGGTCTCGATGGCTGGCGGCGCCGAGTCGGTTGCCTCAGGGGGAAGCGGCGCACTCGGCGTGCTGTCCGCATCCTGCGTCTCCTCCTCCGTCCTTGGCACTTCGACCACCTCGCCCCGCATCCGCCGCAGGATGAGGTTCTGCCGCCAGCGCATCCGGCCGGGACGGAGACCAGGATTCGAGCGAAGGGGGAATGGCAGTGAACCCGCCAGCGCCGCCGCCTGTTCCCGCGTCAGGCTGCGGGCGCTGCGGTGGAAGTACTGCTGGCTGGCCGCCTCGACCCCCCAGATGCCGTCGCCCAGCTCGACCACATTGAGGTAGAGCTCCATGATCCGGGGTTTGCCTAACGCAAATTCGAGGCGCCAGGTGATCACCGCCTCCTTGACCTTGCGGAGCGGATTCCTGGAGGCGGAGAGATAGAGGTTCTTGGCGAGCTGCTGCGAGATGGTGCTGGCACCGCGAAGCTTGGCGCGCTTCTCCCAGGCGTGGGGCAGCACCGCAAGCAGCTCCTGCCGGTCACGGGCGGAGCGGAGGTCGAGTGCCGCTCGACGATACCCCAGCGCCCGGGCCAGCGAGAGGTAGTCGAAACCGCCGTGGGTGAGGAAGAGGTTGTCCTCCCCGATGATCACCGCCTGCTGCATCACGCCGGCGATGGAGTCGAGCGGTACGGGGCGGTACCGGATGGCTGCTGCGGTCGCCCGTCCGCCCTTCTGCCCGTCCGTCCTTCTGCCCGTCGGATCGTCCGACCGCATCGCCATGAATGCGGTTCTGGCCGGCCAATGGGTGCGATACCAGCTGGGTGGGGGCCAGACGGCGAAGAGCCAGAGGACAAAGGCGCCAGCGAGACCGCCGACGACAAGGAGCGCCCGCCGCATCGATCAGCGGAGCAGCGTCATCACGAGGAGGGAAGACTCCCGGGCGGTCACCTGCTGTCCGATAGCCGGGAGGACGACCGTGACGTCAGTGACGCGCCGGCCCTCCGCCCGCAGCACTCGTGCGTCCGGACCCAGCACGTAGCTCAGGCTGTCGACGCCCGAGCCGGTGACGGTGATTGGCTGCCCGAACTGGGTGCCCTGCCCCGACGCGGTCCGGTTGCGGATTACCTCGATGAACAGCGCGCCCGCGGGCGACGGCAGCGCCTCGGCCCGTCCCGTGACCAGGGCTTGTTCGATCGCTTCGAATGCGCTGACCCGGACCGGCCCGACCGTCGAGTCAGTCCATGAGGCATCCGGGACGGCTCCCGTCAGCGGAAGCGATGGGAACAGCAGCGCGAGTTGGTCCCGCACCTGGTCGCCCACCAGTGAGCGGGAGCCGCTGGTGAAGTTCTGCGCCCGTCCGTTCGGTAGCCGGAGTGCCGTCCACCGCACCCCCCGGGCGCTGTCGAGCGCAGCGGACGGCAGTCCCTGCACGCTGTCGGCCCGAACCGAATCGACCTGTGCGGTGAGGCGCGTCCCCGAGTCGGCCGCGATCCAGGTGAGCGTCACGTACGCCGTCCGCCCCAGCACCGTCGTCTCCGATTCCCCGCTCGGCATCAGCGCCACCACCGAGTCACGGCGCAGCAGCGCGTAGCGCTGGAGGCCGGCACCACTCAGCGGGTAGCGGATAGGACTGGTGCGGGCCGGTTCCATGGGGACCGGATCCATGGTGGGGCGGGGCGCCGGCTGCGGGCGGGGGGACGACGCAGGCGGGCCGCCCGAGGAGCATCCTGCCAGGAGCAGGAGCAGGGCGACCCGCCAGGAATGGCGCATCAGTGGCGCAACTACTTGAGCAGCGTCGATGTGCCCTCGACGACGGCCTTCACCGGGATCGCGGGATCGGCTCAGGCGCGAACGACCCGCTCACCGCGAGGTTCTGCGTACCGCTGTAGGTGGCCCTGAGCGTGGTCCCATCGGCACCGAGGAACCAGGTGCCGGTGCCACCGCCGGTACCTTCGATCGCCATCGACCCCTGCGGCCCCTCCTGGGTGCCCGACATCGCCTGGCTCGAAGCCCCTGCCACCTGCAGCACCTTCATGCCGTCCAGGAAGCCGCCCGACGCCGCGTAGTTGGTCACCGTGCGCACCGAGAGCCCACTCTGAGTATTCGTCTCCGTCGTGTCGGTCCAGGTGGCGCCCTCGCGGGTTCCCGGCTTCACGGGGGGAAAGAGGGAACGGATCAGGCCCTCGAGTCCGGCGGCGACTGGATTCTCCGTGCTGGCCTTGAGCTCGCCCATCTTGCCGGTCGCCGACTGGTAGCCGTGCCAGGTCGTGCCCTTGGCGCCCGCGGCCATCTCCGGTGGAAGCGGCGAGCCCTCTCCAACCGTCAGTGAATCCAGCACCGCGGTGATCGCCTTGCCCCCGGCACTGTCAGCCGTTGTCACCGAGACAAAACCGGTTGAGCTGAGCTCGGTCTTCTGCTCACCCTGTCCCAGCGCCGAGAGGTCGACGGTCTGGGTGGTCTTGAAGTCGATCCGGTAGCGCTTGACGACCGGTGGCTCCGTCGGTGACCAGGCGGCGAGGGTGAGTACCGAAAGCGATGCGGCGATCCAGGGACGAATCGTCATGACTTCCTCAGGGGGTGGGTTGGGGAGAGCGTCACGGAAGGATCAGGTGCCCGCCGACTGGCGACCTACCTTGGTCTTGCCGAACACGGCGACGAGTTCGACGTCATCACTGGTCACCTTCAGCAGCTTCCAGCCGCGCTTGCGCATGTCCTGCCGCCAGCTGCTGAGCCGGTCCCAGTCCGCGGCACTGGTCCGGAAGACCCGGAGATCAGCGACCTGTTCCCATGATTCCGGATAGGGCTTACTCCGGTCCTGCGATGACGTCTGACGTGGCATTCTGACATTTCCTGCTGCGACAACTTGGGAAAACTACTCCCCAGATACAGGCAGCGGGAGGGGGACAACAGAAGCCGCCCTCGCCCGCCGCTGGGCGGGGAGAGGGCGGCGCAGGTCAGACCGTAAGCCGAGTTCTGTTCCGCGACCGCCGATGCAAGCATCGATGGCAGGGGACGGTCATCTGTCTGGGACGGCCGTCGCCGGCCGCCTCGAGCAGCCTACCCGCGGCTCGGACGGTGTGGGTCACACCTCGCCGCTTATTTGGCCTTGCTCCGACTGGGGGTTACCGTGCCACCGCTGTTGCCAGCGGCGCGGTGGGCTCTTACCCCACCGTTTCACCCTTACCCCTCGCTTGCGCTCGGGGCGGTCTGTTTTCTGTGGCCCTGTCCGTCGCCTTGCGGCGCCCAGGTGTTACCTGGCAGTCTACCCGATGGAGCTCGGACTTTCCTCGAGCCGGTTGCCCGACCCGCGACCATCACGTCCGACCTGCCTTGGAAAGATACCCTTCTCACCCCGCCCCTTCCACCTGGGCCAGCCGGCTGCGCACCCGGGCGATCAACGGGGCGAACGTCGAATCGGCGTCTTCCCACTGCTGCAACGCGCCGCGGTACTCCTCCCGGGCCAGCGCGTTCCGCCCCTGGGCCTCAAGGATCTCTCCCCGCAGCAGCCGCGCCTGGCCCAGCAGCAGCCAGCGGATGTCGGGGCCCTGCGATGAAAAGCGCGCCGGGTCAAAACCCTCGAGCACCTTGAGTGCCCGGACATCGTCGCCCAGCTCATGCCAGGTGTTGGCCGCGATCAGCATCCGAAAGCCCCACCACTGCGGCCGGCTGTAGTACGCCTTGTCAACGGCGCTGTCCGGTAGCTGGAGCAGTTGCCTGGCCTGAGCCGAGTCGCCCCGGGTCAATGCGCCCAGGGCGCGCAGCTCCGGCGGGGTCTTGCCGCCGTCGAGCGCCTGCAGTTCATCCAGCGGAGCGGGGTCGGCGGGATTCTGGAGAAACATGCCGACCGCTGCGGCCCAGCCATAGTGCGCGATTGAACTGCGCGTCCCCCGCGGCGTGTTGCGGGCGCTGTCGGCGATGGTAGTCCAGATCTGGCGCAGCACCGGCCCCGGTGCACCGAGGGCGGTATACAGGTGACTGCGGTAGAGCTGTCCCAGCAGAGTGGAGCCGTGGAACGGCCTGGAACCTGTTGCTTCGGGAAACCACGCGGCACGCACCTCGGCGGAGAGGTCCATCGCCCGCCGTGCGCGGGTCACCTGGCCAGCCCAGCCCAGCACATTGGCCCCGCTGGTGATCTCCTCGACCGTCTCGAACGGCAGTCGTCCGCCGTCGAACTGTTCCGGCTTCAGGCTGTCCACCGCCACCGCCACCGCGCGCGCGGCTTCCTGATAGCTGCCCTGCTGCATGAGGACTCGCGCCCGGACGAACGGGAGGTCGGGTCGCGTCGACCCGCCAGCCGAGCGCGCCAGTCGATCGATCTCGCGGAGCGCGGCGTCGTACTGCTTGCCGGTGGAGAGCGAGTAGATCAGGGCGTTCTGGGCGTGAATGTTGTCCGGCTGGTGCGCCAGCCATTCGCGCGCGCTCGCGATCCCGTCCTCCCGTGCCCGGCGGATGGCGGCGGCGAGTCGCAGGGAATCGAGCCCGGGGTAGCGGCCGGCCTCCGCGCCGGCCGGTTTGCCGGCGTCGGTGCCAGCCATGCTCCGTTGCACCAGCGAGTCGCCCGGCAGCAGCGCGATGAACGGGCGGTCTTCCGCCGCCCACCGATAGATCTGGGCGATATGCTCGTAGGCCAGGTAGTAACCGGGGTCGAGCGCGATGGCCCGCTTGAATGAGCGGAGCGAGGTGGAGTATCGGCCACCCATGGTGGCCATCGCCGGGTCGTGGAAGTTCACATCGCCCAGGCCATACCAGGCGTCGGCGTCGGTCGAGTCCTTGCTCAGCAGTCTGCGATACGCCGCCTGTCCCCTGGCGAAGTCGCCTTCGAGAAAGAGCCGGTACGCTTCGATCATCGCGCGGTCGTGTTCCGGCAGCCTATCGGCGAACTTCGTGGCCCGATGGATGGCGGCAATGCCGATCGAGTCGCCCGCACCCGCGATCCAGCCGCGGGTCAGCGAGAGCTTGTAGTATGCCAGCCCGAAGGTGGAGTCGAGCGCCACCGCGTGCCGCAGCGACTGCTCCGCCCCCGCCAGGTTCCACCGGCTCAGCTTCTCGATGCCGCCGAGGTAGGTGCGATACGCCTCCAGCGACGCGGTGGTTGACGCGGCGAGGTTGGCGGTGACTCCGCTCGGCGCCCCCGACAGATTGAGCAACTGCGCCGCCAGCCGATCGAACAGCGGCCGCACGTCGTCCCCCGATCGGCCGGCGATCTGGGCGGCCTCGATCCGTGCGCCGCTCGTGACGTCATAGACCCGCGCCACCAGTTGCAGCGAATCACCGATCCGGGTGTACTCCCCCAGCACCACGGTCCACACGCCGGCGTCGCGTGCCAGCTGGCGCGCCATCGAGAGGCCAATTGCGGATTCACCGTCCAGCCGGCGTCGCGCGAGCAGATCGTGCAGCCGCTCGTGGTCCACCACCACGAGATCACGCCACTGTGAGAGGTTCAGCGCGAGCATGCTTACGCTGCCGTCGCGCAACCACGCCACGGCGGGATCGGCCCGCACGTTGGTGAAGGGAAGCACCAGCAGGGAATGCCGCGGATTGACCCCCGCCGCCGGCCCGTTTGGGCGGACGGCCACGACCGCCACCGCCAGCAGCATGGCGGCCCCGGCCCCGACGAACCAGCGGCGCCGGGTGGCGGGTGCCCGTGGGGCGGGCAGCGGCGCGGCGCCGATCAGCGTGGCCCGCATGTCGGCCCCGCTCTGCCACCGGGTGGCTGGATCCTTCTCGAGCGCCCGCATCACCGTATGGGCCAGCGCCGCCGGCGTCTCCCGCCGCAGCGCGGTGATCGGGGTCGGCACCTCGGCGAGATGCATCGAGGCCACCGCGGCGGCCGTCGAGGCGCGGAAGGGCGGCCGGCCGGCCAGCATTTCGTAGGCGACCACGCCGAGGGCGTAGAGATCGCTCCGGGCGTCGACGGTATCGCCGGCCGACTGCTCCGGGCTCATGTACGTCGGTGTGCCCACCGCGATCCCCTCACCGGTTCGCGTGCCGATGTTCTCCCCCGCCATCGCGCGCGCGATGCCGAAGTCGGCCAGCATGACCCGCCCGGTTGCGTCATCCAGCAGGATGTTCTCCGGCTTCACATCGCGATGCACCAGCCCCGCGGTACCCGCGGCATGCAGCGCGTCGGCCAGATCCAGCAGGACGCGGTTGACCTCGGCCACCGGCAGCTGCCCGTCGCGCAGCAGGCGCTGGCGCAGACTCATGCCCGGCACGTAGTCCATCACGTAGTAGAACAGCCCGGTGGACTCCCCCGCCGCATGCACCGCCACGATGCTCGGGTGCCGCAGCCGCGCGATCATGCGGGCCTCCGCCAGGAAGCGCTCCGTAATGCTGCTGTGGATGGCGAGTTCGGGATGCACGACCTTGATGGCGACCGGCCGGTCGAGCGTGGTATCGCGCGCGAGGAAGACGCGCCCCATGCCCCCGTGTCCCAGCTCCCGCTCGATGCGGTACTGAGCACCGAGTGCCACCTGCAGCCGGCTGAGCAGCTCCGACGGTGCGGTCATGGGACCAAAGTTACGGGTGAGTACCGGAGACGGCCAACCACCCCCGGGCTGGCACTTCCGACTCTAGGGTAGACGCTTTCGGTACCGGGAAGGTTGCAGTCTGCGCCGCCTCGTCATTGACCCCCGGTTGAGCCTGCCGTCCTACTCTACGCCCGACCCCTTCCACGAGCCCAACGTGCCCGCACCTGTACCCCTGCCCGCCGCCGTCGAGCCGGTGGTTGCCGCCGTGCTCCGACCCGAGGAACGCTCCCGGGTCGAAGCGGCGGGAACCGGCTGGTTCTCCCTGGTCCATCGCGCGTCGATCCCCGACGCCATTCGTGCGGTGCGGGAACGACCGGTCGACGCCGTCCTCCTCTCGGTGCACCAGTGTGGCGACGGCGCACTCGACGCCCTGCCCGACCTGGTCGCCGGCTTTCCCGGCATTCCCACGGTCGCCCTGGTCAGTCGGCATGACCCCAAAGGTTCGGAAGCCCTGCTCCACCTTGGCGCCGGCGGTGTGCGGCAGGTGGTCGACGTGACCGGTCCGGAAGGCTGGCAGCGATTGCGCCACGTGCTGGGCCAGCCGGCCACCCGGGACGCCGCACGCATTCAGGGTCCGGTGCTGCTCGCGCTGGGCCCGATCGCCCCCGATGCCCAGCTGTTCTTCGAAGTGCTCATCCGTCTCGCTCCCGACCTTGCGACTTCGCGGCAGCTGGCAGACCGGCTCGGGGTGCGTTGCACCACGCTGATGTCGCGGTTCATGCGCGCGGAGCTCCCCTCGCCCAAGAGCTATCTCGCCGCCATGCGCCTGCTGCATGCCACACTGCTCTTCGAGCGGCCCGGCCACACCATTGCGGACGTGGCCTACCGGCTGGACTACTCCTCGCCCCAGAGCTTTGGTCGTCACGTCCGCGCCCTGCTCGGCATCACGACCTCCGAACTCCGGCGGCGCTTCCCTTTCGACCTGGCGCTGGAACGGTTTATCGCGCTGATGGTGGAGCGGTACCAATCGCAATGGGTCGGCTTTCGGCCGCTCGGGAAGCGGGAGGAACGGTGATGGGGTCGTCCGAAAACAGGGCGGGGGCCGGGCGGGAAACCGTGGTGAGTTTCCCGTCCCGGCCCCCGATGTCATTTTCACGCCAACCGCCCGGAGCCTGAGGCTACTTCACACCCAATCTTATGGCAGTAGTTAGTGCAACCACCTCATGTCCCGCCGCTTCGAGCACTGCCCGGCCCCCCTCTTCCCGGTCGACCACTGCCAGGACGCCGAGCACCTGGCCGCCCTCCTCCTGAATCGCTGCGATGGCCTTCAGGGCTGAGCCGCCGGAGGTGATCACATCCTCGACCACGACGATTGGGTCGCCGGCCCGGAAATTCCCTTCCACCCGGCGCCCGGTACCGTGGGCCTTGGCTTCCTTGCGGACGCTGAAGGCGTCGAGGATGGGTGGGCTGGCGACGCTGGCGGCCGCGATCGCGTAGGCAACCGGGTCCGCGCCCATGGTGAGGCCGCCGACGGATGCGGGGGCCCAGCCGGCCTCCCGCAGCGCCACCAGCCCGAGGCGACCGATGAGGATCAAGCCCTCGGCCGACATCGTGGTCAGTCGGGCGTCGACGTAGAATTCCGAGGTCCGGCCGGAGGCCAGCACGAAGTGGCCGCGCCGCACCGACCGCGCGAGAAGCAGGCGGTCGAGGGCGGCGGCATCCGCGCCGGTCATCGTCCGAAAATGTTCTGGAGGAAACTCTTCCGTTCGCCGGATTGGCGGAGCGCGGTGCATAGACTCGCGCAGAACTCGTCCACTGTCTTGCTGCGGACGCTCAGTTCCCGTGCCAGCCCTGCGGTCATCGCTTCCTCCACCCCTGCCGGGAAGCGAAGACCTTTCACCGCCTGATTGAGCGCCACCGGTGGCTCGGTCAGCAGTTGCTGGAACAGTTCGCGGGGTGATCGGCCGGTGTAGGGCAGGGTGCCGGCAAGCAGGTAGTAGGCGATCGTCGCGAGGCTGTAGACATCGGCCTGGGCGCTCACCAGCTCTCCGGAGAGGGCTTCGGGGGCGACGTACTGCAGCGTGCCGACGAAGAATCCGGTCCGGGTGAGCCGTTCCTCCGGCTTCACATCGGTGTCCCGGGCGATGCCGAAGTCCAGCAACACTGCCCGCTGGGTCTCCGGATTGTACATGATGTTGGCGGGCTTGAGGTCGCGATGGATGATATTCAGGGCGTGGGCGGCGGAGAGTGCCCCGCCGACCTGTTCGATGATCGAGGCCACCAGCGGTGGCGCGAGTCGGCCGGAGCGGCTGGCAAACCGCTCGAGCGACTCGCCGTCGACCCATTCCATAGCGAGGTAGTACAAATCCTCGGTCTGACCGTAATCGTAGGTCTTGACGATGTTCGGATGGTTGAAACGCGTGCCGAACTCTGCTTCCCGGAGGAAACGCTTGACCGCAACCGGATCCTGCGCCAGTCGGGTGCGCAGCACCTTCATGGCCGCGAGCCCGCGGTCCGGGTGTTCGGCCTTGTAGACCGTGGCTGTGCCGCCTTCACCGACATGTTGCAGGAGGCGGTAGCCTGCCACGGTGCGGCCGATCAGACTGTCATCGCTCATGGATGATCCAAACTATCCCCGCCCGGAAGCCCGAGCAAGCAGCGGCTGCTTGACGCTGATTCACCCTGACCGCTATTTCAGGTCCATGTCCCTTCGATTTCGTCTGACCGGCGCCTGCGCCGTCGTGTTGCTCGCCGGGTGCGGATCCTGGGGTCGGGTTGGATCCCAGCCGGGAACCAAGCCGGGCGAGACCCTCGCCCAGGTGCTCGACCTCACCGCCGTTTATCGCAAACTCGGCCGGCTCACCGCCGGCGCGCCGCTGCCCTTTGTCGCCGATGTGGCATTTCTGGCCGGCGCCGGCGACTCGACGGTTGCGATCATCGGGCTGTCGCTGGAAAACCGCGCCCTCGCCTTCCAGCGGGACGGGGAGGGATTCGCCGCCCGCTACCGGGTGCAGCTGTCGGCGGAACCCGCCGCAGGGGGACCGGTCATCCAGCGCACCAAGGATCAGGTGGTCCGGGTGACGGCGTTCCCGGAGACTCAGCGCAACGACGAGAGCATCCTGTACCAGGACGGCATCACCTTGCCGCCCGGATCATGGCGCATCTCGCTCCAGCTCACCGACCAGGTCGCCGGTCTCAGCAAGACCAGCCGGGCCACCGCGCTCTACACCGTGCCGGCCTACACCCCGGGTACGGTGAGTCCGCCGTACCTCGCCTACCAGTCGCGCGGCCGTGGTACCCGCACGGCACCGATCGGACTCATCCTGAATCCGCGCGGCTCTCTGGCCTACGGCGGCGACACCGCCACCGCGTATGTCGAGGCGTACATGATGCCCGGCCCGACGGCGGTGCCGATCGTCCTCCTCGATGCGCGCGACAGCGTGATTCTGGTTGACACCCTCCGCTTTGTCGGCGGCCGGGAGGTCGAGAGCGCTGCGCTGCGCTTCGCGCCGGACAGTGCGCCGCTGGGCGAGCTGCGCATCCGCCAGGGCATCGGGGCCGCAGCCGAGAGCACGACCGCGATCGTGTCGTTCTCGTCGAACTGGGTGGTGACGAATTTTGAGGACATGGTCGCCCTGCTGCGCTATTTCCCCGATTCGCCCGAGCTCGACTCGCTCCGCAAGGCGCCGGTGGCCGATCGCTCCCGGCGGTGGAAGGCGTTCTGGCGCGCCTCCGACCCGAACCAGGCCACGCCATCCAACGAGCGGCTCGATCGCTACTTCAAGCTGCTGGCGATCGCCAACCAGCGGTATCGTGACGAGGGGGTGCCGGGCTGGCGCACCGATCGCGGCGAGGTGCTGATCCGTCTGGGCGATGCCGACGAGGTGTTCGATGCCAGTCCGCAGAGCCAGGGACGGCTCATCCGCTGGAGCTACACGCAGTACCAGCTGGTGATCTACTTCGTCGACGAATCCGGCTTCGGACGCTTTCGGCTCACCCCCGCCTCGCGCTCGGAGTTTGAGCGGGTGTACGCCCGGGTGAGCCGCCAGGCGGAGTAGCGCCTCCGCCCCGGGGTGGGGGACGGAGATCGCGTCCTGTGCCGGCCCGACCCTACCCCGACCCTACCCCGACCCTGCGGGGGGCGCCATCTTGTTCCGCCATGGCTCCCCCCCGCCTCTTTCTGATCGATGGCTACGCGCTGATCTATCGCGCGTTCTTCGCCCTGATCACCCGCCCGCTGCGGACCGCCCGGGGCGAGAATACCTCCGCCGCCTGGGGGGTCGTCAACTTCCTGCTGCGGCTCCGCGACAAGCATCATCCTGACTATCTCGCCTGGGTGAATGACGCCGGCGACTCGTTCCGCACCGAGCTCTATCCCGAGTACAAGTCCACCCGCGAGAAACTGGACGACCAGCTCCAGGTCGAATTCGATCGATCGGTCGAGCGGATCAACGATCTGCTCGCCGCCTTCCGCGTTCCGGTGATCACCCTGCCCGGGTACGAGGCAGACGACGTGATCGGCACGCTCGCCGCCATCGGTGTCGAGCGCGGCTACCAGGTCGTGGTGGTGTCGGGCGACAAGGATTTCTATCAGCTCATTCGTCCCGGTGTCGCCCTGCTCAATCCGGGACGGGGCGGGCCGGCGGCGGTGGATGAGCTCTGGGTCGATGAATCGAATGCCGTCGAGCGGCTGGGCGTCCCGCCGGCGCAGGTGGTGGACTATCTCGCGCTGGTGGGCGACAGCTCGGACAACGTCCCCGGGGTGAAGGGCATCGGTCCGAAGGGCGCCGTCGAGCTGCTGGCGCAGTTCGGCTCGCTGGAGGCGTTGCTGGAGCGGAGTGCGGAGGTCACGGCGAAGCGCTCGAGGGAGGCGCTGCAGCAGCATGCGGCGGAGGCGCGGCTGTCCAGGACGCTGGTCACCATCAAGACCGACCTTCCGGTGCCCTTCGATCCCGAGTCGTTCCGCGAGGGCGAGCCTGACCTGCCGGCCCTGCTCCGACTCTGCACCGAGCTCGAGTTCTACTCCCTGGTAAAGAAGCTGGAGGCGGGCGCACGGTCCGCGAGCGCGGCCCCTCCGGCGCCCGCACCGTGGACAGATGGAGCGCCGCCTCCGGCGCGGCCGGGAGGTGATGAGGCATCCGAGTCGTCGGTGCTCGAGCCGTCCAGCGATGGGCTGGCGGTGATCGTGATCGACGATCCCGCGGCACTGCCCGCCCTGGTGAGGCGCCTGCGCGAGGCGCCGCTTGTGGCCCTCGACACCGAGACCTCGTCGCTCGAACCGCACGACGCGGAGTTGATCGGGCTTTCCCTCGCCGCCAGTCCGACGGAGGTGTGGTACCTGCCGTTCGGTCATCGGCCCCCGGCGGGGGAGCTGGCCGCGCCGGCCCCGGTCACCAACCTGCCACCGATCACCGACCCGGCGCTGGCACCACTGGTGGAGCTGTTGTGCGATCCGGCGGTGCCCAAGGCGGGCCATAACCTCAAGTATGACTGGCAGGTCCTGCGGCGCGCCGGCGTGGAGCTGGCCGGGGCGGCGTATGACTCGATGCTCGCCAGCTTCGTCCTGGATCCGGGTCGTCGCTCGCACGGCATCGATACGCTCGCCGTGGAGCATCTGGGCCAGCAGATGCGGCTCTACACCGACCTGACCGGGAAAGGAAAGCAGCAAATTCCCTTCGCCGAGGTGCCGGTGCCGGTCGCGGCGGCGTATTGCGGGGCTGACAGCGCCACCGTGCTGGCGCTGCACGAATTCTTCGCGCCCTCGCTCAGGGACCACGGGCTGGAGCAGCTGCTGCAGACGATGGAGATGCCGCTGGTGCCGGTGCTGGTCGACATGGAGTGGGAGGGCATCGCCATCGACCCGGCCGTCTTCGCCCGCATCTCCATTGAGCTGACCCGGGATCTTGTCGCGCTGGAGGCGAAGATCGCCACCGCCGCCGGCGCCACGCTGAATCTCAACAGCCCCAGGCAGCTCGCCGCGCTCCTGTTCGAGAAGCTGCAGCTGCCGGTGCTGAAGAAAACCAAGACCGGCCCGTCCACCGATGCGGATGTACTGGATCAGCTCGCCGCGATGGGCCACGAGGTGCCGACGCTGATCCTCGAGTATCGTGAGGCGCAGAAGCTCAAGTCGACCTACGTCGATGTCCTGCCGAGCCGGGTGAATGCGGGGACCGGACGAATTCATACCAGCTTCAACCAGACCGGGGCGGCGACCGGGCGGCTGAGTTCCTCCGATCCCAACCTGCAGAACATCCCGATCCGCACCCCGCGCGGCGAGGAGATCCGGCGCGGCTTCGTGCCACGACCGGGGTATCGTTTCATCAAGGCCGACTACTCCCAGATCGAGCTGCGCCTGATGGCGCATCTCTCGGAGGATCCGGCGTTCATCACCGCCTTCCGTGAGGGCGGGGATATCCACCGGCAGACGGCCTCGGTCATCTTCGGGGTGCCGCTGGCGGCGGTGACGACCGAGATGCGCGGGCGCGCCAAGACGATCAACTTCGGCACCATCTACGGTCAGGGGCCGTTCGCGTTGTCCCGCCAGCTGGGGATCACGCAGGATGAGGCGAAGTCTTTCATTCAGCAGTACTTCGAGCGATTTTCCGGGGTGCGCGCCTACCTGGATCTCCAGGTCAAGCTGGCCCGGGACCATGGCTACGTCGAGACGCTTTTCGGCCGCCGCCGGTACATTCCCGAGATCAACGACAAGAACTTCAATCTCCGGGCATTCGCGGAGCGGACGGCACAGAACTCGCCCCTGCAGGGCTCCGCCGCCGACCTCATCAAGATCGCCATGATCCGGATCCACGCCGCGCTGGTCCAGGGCGGGACGGGTGCCCGGTTGCTGCTGCAGGTGCATGACGAACTGGTGCTGGAGGCTCCCGATGCCGTGGTCGATCAGGTCGCCGCGCTGGTGAAGGGCTACATGGAATCCGCCGCCAGCCTCAAGGTGCCGCTGGTGGTGGACGTCGGCACCGGCCCGAACTGGCTGGATGCAAAACGGTGAGCGTGATCCACGGGGCGACCGACCGGATCGTCCGCTTGAGGAGGAGATGCATCATGAGATCTGAGCAACAGCGTCGCCATTGCCGCGGCTTCACCATCATCGAAATGCTGGTGGTGATGGTCGTCATCGGCGTTCTCGCCGGCCTCGGCTTCGCGCGGCTGCAGTACACCAAGGACAAGGCCACCGTCGCGAGTCTCAGCTCGGATCTGCACGGGATCGCGCAAGAGCAGGAGGCGTATTACTTCCAGAATCGCAATTACAGTCCCACCATCGATTCGCTGAATCCCAATCTGACGCCCGGCAACGTGATCGTCATCCTCGAGGCCACCGGCTCCGGCTGGTCGGCGCGGGCGAGCAACCCCAAGGTCGCCAGGCAGTGCTGGGTGGTGATCGGTTCGGCGGCGGCGGCGGGGACGGCGGTGCCGGATGGGGGGACCAGCTGTTCGTAGCGTAGGGTCGTCACCGCAGGGGAGGCGGGTGGGGCCGCCGTAGGGGCCGCATGCATGCGGCCCCTACGGCGGCCCCGGCGGTTTCCGCCGCACTCCCGGCCACCAGTTCCATTCCCCCGCCAATGTCATGATCGCCGGTACCAGCACCATCCGGATGATCGTCGCGTCCAGCATCGCTATTTCAAGCCAAGCCCGACTCCTCCTCGCAGGACAATGGAGTTCGTCCCGCCGGAATCGCGACGGGAAAGGAAGAGTTGGAAATCAACCGCCGCGATGTCGTATTTCGTGACAGTCCAAACGCTGCCGGAATCGCTCCAATACGTGGCCTTCTCGCCTGCGGGTTCAAATCGGGCCCAAATCTGAGTCGCGGTGTCCAGCGGGCCACCTTTCCTGCCAATGGTGACCGTATCGCCATACAGCGGAATGTCGCTGGCGATCTCCATCGTCCGGTCACCATCCCAGCCACCCATCCGCAACCGGTACCGCCCAGTCTCCTCCGCACTCCACAGGAATCGTTCGTACGCGACGCTGCCCGAGTAGTAGTGATTCTTCCCCTCCCAGATGAAATACCCGTTCCCGCTCCGCAGGGGAACAGATTGGCTGCAGCCAACGAGAGCGAAAGGCTCTACGGCGGCCAGGAGCAGCAACACACCTGCCCCGAGCGTCAGCCCGGGGCAGGTGTCCGCAGCGGGTCCAGTCATCTTGCGTCAGCCACCCGCACAGCAATTGCCGACGCCCCGGCAAGAACCGAACGGCCAGCCATAACAATATGACCACTGTGGGTACCCTGAATTCACCTGGCACAGCTTGTTGTAACATGGGTCAGTCGGTTGAGCCCGCAAACTGTCAGTCTTGACCAGAGCAAGATTGGCGATCACAAGAACCGCGAAGACCAGGAACAGGCGAAGTATTGGTTTCATAAGTTTCTCCGGAAAGTGAAAGGGCGATCGAACACGCTGCGGACTAACAGTCGGCATGAGCTGGCATCGGGTAACGCACGAGAACCGCATCATCATCGTCGTCGAATTGCTTGGTATAGAATCCGTGTCGGCCCACATGGCGGATACGCTGATCGATCCCAGGAAGCTTGACGACAGCGACAAGTCTTCCCTCGACAACATTTATGCCGACCCAAGTTGACCCAGTACCATCGAAGAAATCGCCCGCACTAAAGCCGGAGAGCCACAAACACTTGCCGGTGCCGTACGCTGCCGAGATCTCCGGGGCCTTTTCGGCGAATTGCAGGAAGCCCAGGTAGAGCTTTTCGGCTTCACGACGCTTGACCGCGGACATCGCCTCGAACTGATCGCGCGCATCGGTGAACGCGCGGGCGGTATACACCGAAGCCCAGTGTGCGGCCTGCAGTTTGTCGGTTTCTCTGACCGGTCGTTCTTCAGAGGGCCAGACAATGTTCACGCGTTGTCCGCGAGCAGGGAAAACGATACTGATGGAGGCTGAGTCCCCGTGACCCAGCGCGTACCAAGTATCCCCTGTAGCAAGAATCGGCCGGGAAGAATAGAGCGACTCGCCCACCCGAGGAGGTTGCCCTTCGCTCCCCTGCGTCGTGAAGTAGGAGCGTGGAGCAATGAGCGTCGCAAGTGTGTCGCGCAATGTCAGCGCGGTATCGAAGCGTAGGAAGCGAAAGCTGTCGGCGGCGGCGTAGGTAGTGTCCGTAACTCCAAGAGGGGGTGCCTCGTCCCGCACCCCAACGATGAAAGTAGAATCCGTGAGCCTGAGAAGGCGGCGGCTCCAGTCTTCTATGCCTGACTGCGTAGGGAAATCCAGCAAGACGTTGGGGCCGCGTTGAGTCATTGAGGCCCAATCGCCCGCTACCGGCGGCCGCCGACCAAGGGGTGCTCGGCCATCCAAACGCAATGCGGTCAATGTCCCGCCGACCGGAATTTCCTGAAGTACAATCACCGTCTGGCCAACTTGTTCGATCGCATACGGGACTCCAAGTTCCCCGGGCCCATCACCTGGTCTCGTCAGTGCAGCACCTAACTCGCCGCCAGGCGAAACGCTGACGAGTGTGCGGTCACGCCGATTGAGGACCAGTATCCTGCCATCAGACAGTTCAGTCACATCCGCGATGTCGCCAAGATCCGGTGAATGCACCTTGAGGTCGGGCTGCAGCAGTTCGGCCTGGAGCTGGCCACCGCTCGCGACATTCAGCGCCGCAGAGAGTCGCATGGTTGGTGATTCGCCGGAGCTGTCGACCACGAGACTGAGACTATCCCGCGCAGGTTTGGAGGATGTACACGCGGTAAGCATCAGAACGGAAGCGACGGCTCGGAGAACTCGGGCGCCGCGCTCCATTCGGGACTCTCCGAAAGATCGGTGATGATTCATATTTGCGATGAAAGTGATTGACGGACGGAATTAGGAGCCTGTGGTCGCGACGAATGGTGCTGGTCCGGCCAACCACTCGGTGCAACCTCCGGGTCGTGTCAGAATGTCTTCCGGGAGAAGCCCAGGCTTGCGGATCAAGATACCGCCAGCGCCAACGATGTAGACGGTCGGCCAGCGGGTGATACCGAGATCAACGATGTGCTTTGCCCGAACAGCTTCCAGGAACGGGCCGGGGAGATTGTGCGAGATCATGAACTCCGGGACGGCGGAATCATTCGGAGTCACCGAGACCCACCGAACCGGAATCGTCTCACCTCTTGCGAGTAAATGAGAGCGGCCCGACCACGAGGTCGCGAGCAGCTTGCAGGCACGGCATCCGGATTGGAAGAAGATCAGTATGGCGCAACGATCAGGGAGTGTACTGAGCTGTAGACTGTCCCTTTCACCCTCGCGGGTCACCTGGCGGAGGGGAATGTCTGGCAGTGTATCTCCCGTGTTCCACTGATGGATCGGTGTCATCTCGTTAGGGCCAAGGTCGAATGCTCTTCGAGCCGGCTGCGACCGCGCGAGATCATGAAAACCGTACCACCCCAGATTCAGCGCCAGCAACGCAATTCCACAATAGAGCGCAGTTCGGACTAGACGAACGCTGCGGGTAATCAGCGTCAGGGTTATGGGCATATTGACGTGACTCCGAGAAACGGCAAAGTACGGATGGCACAGTAGTCATTAGTTAGATTCAAGCTGCGGCCAACTCACGCCCATTGTGCCCCCCCCCCACATGATTCTGTCAATAGGCAGTAGTTGCCGGACTCAGCGTGGAGCATGTGGCGAGCTCGCATTACAGGATGCGTGAACGGAATGCGTTGCGTCGTGCGGGAGAGGGCAGGTTGATTGTTGGGGTGCAGGCGTGTGATGTCCTGGGTGGTGATTGGTTCGGCGGCGGCGGTGGGGACGGCGGTGCCGGATGGGGGGACCAGCTGTTCGTAGCGTAGGGTCGTCACCGCAGGGGAGGCGGGTGGGGCCGCCCTAGGGGCCGCATGCATTCGGCCCCTACACGCGGCCCCTACACGCGGCCCCTACGACGGCCCCTACCGTTTCCGCCGCACCCCCGGCCACCAGTTCCATTCCCCCGCCAATGTCATGATCGCCGGTACCAGCACCATCCGGATGATCGTCGCGTCCAGCAGCACCGCCACGGCGAGACCGAAGCCGAGAAACTGCATCGCCAGCACCCGGGCAAAGGCAAAGACGCCAAACACCAGGATCATGATCAGCGCCGCCGATGTGATCACGGACGCGGTCGCGGAGAGACCTTCTTCCGTCGCACGGTTGTTGTCGCCGGTCTTGTCGAACGCCTCCTTGACCCGCATCAGCAGGAACACCTCGTAGTCCATGCTCAGCCCGAACACCACGGCGAACACCAGCACCGGGATCACCACGAAGATCGCCGAGGTCGGGCCACCCAGCCCGAACAGGCTGGATCCGAAACCGTACTGAAACACCAGCACGATCAGACCGAAGGTGGCGCTCACCGACAGCGTGTTCATGATGATCGCCTTGATCGGCACCAGCACCGAACGGAACACGATGGCCAGCATGATCGCGGTGCAGGTGAGGATCAGCGCCACCAGCAGCGGGAACCGGTGCAGCAGCAGGTCCTGCAGGTCGAGCGAGGCAGCGGTGTAGCCGCCCACCATGATCGTCGCATCCTTGAGCTGTTTGGGCGGGGCGGCGGCGAGCCGGCGGGCCAGGCGTGAGACATCCATCCCGGACGTCAGGCTCGTGGTGTCGCGCAGGACGGCGTCAATCAGCGCGATCCGCCCGTCGCCACTCAGGTAGGCATCGAGGAATCCGCCGTACTGCGCCCGCGCATCCTCGAGATCGCTGTACAGCAGCGAGTATTGCAGGATTGAGGTTCCCGGCTCCAGGTCCACGATGCTCCGCACCCGTCCGACACGCGGATCGGCCTTCAGCGAATCCGAGATGGCCCGCAGACCGCGCAGGCTTGCGGCCGACACCACGCTCTGTCCCTGGGGAACCTCCACCGTCACCCGCACCGGCAGGATGATGTTCGAGACGCCCATCGACTCGAGCGTGAGGACCCCCTGCCCCGCTTCCGTGGCCGTCGGCCACCAGTTGCGGGAGGGGAGTCCCACCTTGATCCAGAAGACCGGTGCGGTCAGCAGCGCGATGATCGCCCCGCCGACGACCAGGGCACGGATGGGGTTGCGCGAGAGACTGCGGGCCCAGCGTTCCCAGGCGGTCGGTGCGTGATACCAGGTCAGTCGCCGCGCCAGCCATCGGGGCCGGTCGATCTGGCGCCCAAGCACCGCGAGCAGCGCCGGCAGCAGCGTGGTGGAGAGAGCGACCGCCACCGCCACCACCACCAGCCCACCGATCCCCACACTCTGGGTCTCGATCAACGGCGTGAGCAGGAGTGCCGCGAAGCCCACCACCACCGTCATCCCCGACGTCAGCACCGCCACGCCGGCGGTGCTCAGTGCGCGTGCCGCCGCCTCTTGCCGCCGCAATCCGCGGTTCAGCTCCTCCCGGAACCGGGTGACGATCAGCAGCGAATAATCAATGCCGACGCCCAGGCCGAGCATCGTGGTCATGTTGAGCACGAAGACCGACATCGGGGTGTACTTGCTGAGGACGACAATCACCGCCAGCGTCACGGTGATCGCCAGGAATCCGACGATGAGCGGCAGCAGGGCGGCGACCAGCGCACCGAAGGCGAGCAGCAGGATGCCCGCGGTGAGCGGCAGCAGGCGCAGCTCCCCTCGCCGGCTGTCACTGGCGACCACGTTGCGCACATCGAGGTCGAGCGCCGAGCGGCCGGTGACCCGCACCTTGTGGCTGATGCTGTCGAGTCCCGTCACCAGCAAGGCCCCGCGCACGACGGCGCGCACCGGCTCCACCAGCTTCGAAGTGCTGTCGGCTGATGCGGTGTCGATGCCGACAATCAGGAAGGTGCGGTGCCCATCCCGGCTGATGAACGTGGAATCGCCGGTCGAGCGAAAACTGGCCACGCCAGAGACGTAGCGCTGCTGCTGTAGCCGGGTGATGAGGGTGTCCAGCAGGGTGCGTGTCGGCGCGCTGTCCACCAGCCCCGGCGATTCCACCGTGATCGCGAAGAAATCGCTCAGCGGCTTGCTGAACCGGTCCCGCAGCAGGTTGTCCACCCGACCGGCCTCGGTTGGCTGGCGGCTGCCCCCGCGGACGTTGAGCGCCTGCACCACCTCGGGCGACTTCTGCGCCGCGAGGTAGCCCAGCACGGACCAGAACAAGATGATACCCCAGCGCCAGCGGATCAGCGCCTGCGATAAACGGGAAGCCACGGGCCAGGGATCTCCGGGGTAATGGACTGCGGTATGCCGGGCGGAAAGTCTAGGTGGCCGGGTCCGGCCACGCCAGCGGTGGCGCGGGCCGGCGCCACGCGCCGATATTCCTGCCACACTATGATGCGTCGTATCCTGGTTGTCACCCTGCTCCTTCTGCTGAGCTGCATCGCCGTCGCCCAGCTGCGACTCGCGCGGCGTCCGGCGCCGCAGCGCGCCGCCCCAGTCGCGTCCGCCGATACCGATCTCACGCTCGACCGCCGGGGTGATCACCGCACCCGGGCGCCGCTCGACCTCGCCGGCGCGCTGATCCCACCACTCGACTCCGTCAGCCGCCTCACCGCGCGCGTCCGGCTCACCACCGAGCCCGAGCGACACTACCTCGACTCACTCCTCACTGGGGCCGACTCCACCATCCGCCGGTGGCCGACCGACGCCGGCATTCTCGGCGTCGCGATCACGCCAGGCGCCGGCCCCGGGTTTGTCGCCGACATGGTGCACGACGTGCGCTGGGCACTCGACGCCTGGAGTCCGGCGGGCATCGGGCTCCGGTTCGTGGAGGTGGCCGATACCGCCGAGGCCGTGCTGTGGGTGCGCTGGACCGACACCCTCGAGGGCGACCGGGCCGGCGTCACCGACGTGACCTGGGACCACGCCGGCCGCATCAAGCACGCCGATGTCACCCTCGCCACCCGATCGCCCACCACCGGCCGCCCCCTGACGCTCGAGGCACGACGCGCCGTCGCGCTGCACGAACTGGGGCATGTCCTTGGACTGCCGCACTCCGCACTCTCCAGCGACGTGATGTTTCCCATCGCCACTGCGCTTGTGCCGACCGAGCGGGATCGCTTTTCGCTGCGGCTGCTGTATCAACTGCCGGCCGGCTGGGTGGGGGCACAACGACCTGGTGCCGCACCGTGACACCACGCCGGCTCGCGGTGCTGGTCGTGGTGCTCGCCACTCTCGCACGGCCCGCGCTGGCACAGCGCTTCGCCACCGCCGATTCGATCGTACGCTCCGGAGTCACCCGCGGGATCTATCCCGGCGCAGTCCTGCTCATCGGCCGGCACGATGGTGTGATCCACGCCGAGCACTTCGGGCACCTCACCTGGCGGACCAGCTCGCCGGTCCCCACACCCGACTCCACCCTCTGGGACCTGGCCTCGCTCACCAAGGTGGTCGGCACCATGCCGGCGGTGCTGCATCTGCTGGCGATCGGTCGGCTGCGGCTCGACGCACCGGTGGCGCAGTACCTCCCCCGCTATACCGGTAGCGGGCGCGAGCGCGTCACCCTGCGCATGCTGCTCGACCATAGCAGCGGACTGGTGAGCTACCTGCCGTTCTTCACGTTGACGGCAACGCGCGACAGTGCCATCGCCCTGCTCTACCGCCAGGTGCCGCGCCGCCCGCCCGGCAGCGTCGTGGAATACAGCGATCTCAACTTCCTCCTGCTGGGTCAGATCATCGAGGCCGTGACCGGGGCGTCGCTGGAAGACAACGTGCGCCGCACCATTCTCGATCCGGCCGGCCTCGCCCCGATGCGGTACCGTCCGCCGGCCGAGCTGGCGGACCACACGGCGCCCACCGGCCAGTATCGCGGCACACCGCTCTGTTGTCAGGTCAACGATCAGAACGCGGTGCGTTGGGGTGGAGTGGCTGGCCACGCCGGACTGTTTGCCACCGGAGCCGCACTCGCGCGCTATGCCAGACTCTGGCTGAACGGTGGTGTGCTGGACGGGCGGCAACTGCTGGACAGCGCGCTCGTGCGACAGTTCCTCACTCCCGCCGGTCCCGGCGCGACCCGGCTCCTCGGCTGGGAGCGTCCCGATCCAAAGAATCGAGACGATTCCGCCTACGGCCACCTCCTCTCCGAGCAGGCGTACGGCCACACCGGCTGGACCGGCACGCTCATCTGGATTGACCCGGCGCGCGACCTGTTCCTGGTGCTGTTGACCAATCGTAGCTTCGGCCCGAAAGTGCCCCATTCGATCCGGGCCCTGCGCGGCGTTCGTGGCGCCCTGGCGGACGCGGTGGTGCGGGAGGCGGATTCGCGGTAGCGCCGGCTAGGGACGATCTTCCGGGCCGTCAGCCGTCAGCCGTCAGCCGTCAGCCGTCAGCCACCGCCTACGTCCTGCCACCTGCCACCTGCCACCTGCTACCTGCTACCTGCTACCTTTCTCCCCATGCAGACCGACGAATCCATCCGCAAAGCCCTGCGCGGGGTCAAGGACCCGGAACTCAACCTCAACCTGATCGACATCGGGCTGATCTACGATGTCAAGATTTCCGAAGCGGGCGATGTGCACGTGCAGATGACGCTCACTTCACCCGGCTGTCCCTCAGGCCCGGAAATCGTGGGCGACGTCAAGCACACCATCGAGGAACTCGAGGGTGTGCGCTCGGTGGAAGTCGAGATTGTGTGGGAGCCCTACTGGACCCCGGAGAAAATGGATCCCCGGATCCGCGCCTTCCTGGGCGGCTGACGCTGTACCTTGTCTTCGCAGGGGCGGATCTCGGATCCGCCCCGTTTCGTCAACCGGACTTCCCCAGCGACGCCCGCACCAGCGCCTCGCCCGCCACCTCCCGTTGCCACCGGCGCATCTCGGGAATCTCCGCCAGTTGCGCGACGCTTTTCGGCTCCAGCCGCGCCACCGCTTCCAGGTGTCCGTTGGGGCACAGCACGCCCGGTGCGAGCCCGATCCGTTCGGCCAGCGCGTTGCGTTCCGTCTTCATCCGCTCAAGGCGGGCTTCGTACGCCAGGTCCGGCACCGTCCGCTTGCCACGCTCGAAGACCGGCAGGCTCTCCCGCGGCGCCGCGGCGCCGCGAGCCACGGCAGCCAGAATCTCCTCCCCGCGGCGGCGTTGCTGGTCCGGCGACAGCGCCTTTAGATCGCGCAGGGCATTCGCATCGGTCGGCATCGCCTTCGCAATCGCCAGCATCGCCTCGTTCATCAGGACACGGAACGGGGCCCGGTCCTGTTCACTGGCGATCTGTTCCCGCAACGCAAACAGCTCCCTCAGTACGGCCAGTTGATGGCCCCGCAGTGTCCGTGCGCCCTTGATCCGGAGGTAGGCCTCCTCCGCCGGGCCGGTCACAGTCCACCGCATCTTCTCGATCAACCCGAATTCCTCCTCCGCCCAGCTCCAGCGCCCCATCTCCTCCAGGCGCCGCCGCATGATGTCGCGCAACGTCGGCAGATATCGGGTGTCGTTGGCCGCATACTCCAGCATCCCCGGCAGCAGCGGGCGTACCGACCAGTCGGCCCGCTGGAATTTCTTGTCGATCTTGACGCCGAGGTACTTGTCCAGCAGCGCCGCTAGTCCGATGCCCGGCTCGTTCAGCAGCTGGGCCGCGACCCGGGTGTCGAACAGGTGCGCGGCGTGGAACCCGTAGTCGCGGTCGAGGATGCGGAGGTCGTAGTCCGCGTCATGAAACAGGACCTCCACCGCCGGGTCCGCCATCAGCTGACCGAGGGCGGAGAGATCCGGCACTGCAAGCGGATCCACCACGGCGGTATCGGTCCGGGTGGAGAGCTGTACCAGGTAGACCCGGTCGCGATATCGATGAAAGCTGGCCGCTTCAGTGTCGATCGCGAGCAGCGGCGCCCCGCGCAACGTGGCCGCGAAGCGGTCGAACGCCGGCTGGGAATCGAGGTACAGCATCGGCAGGGCCGAGGACGCGACGTCATTCACGCGGACTGACCATTTCGAGGCCGGCCGCGATCTCTTCGAGCGCCTTGGCGAGGGTCTTGTAAAAATCCGCGTCCGGTTGCGGCGTGCCGCCCATGGCGGCATCCACCTGAATCTTGCGCGCCAGTCGTGCGGCATGCCGGATATAGTCAGTCGGTGGTTTCATGGAGAGCGATCAGTCTTCAGGGTGGAACTGCCGGGACGATCCAAGAGGGCCCAACGCGCTCTAATCTAGCCGCCCCGCCCACCGGTCCCATCCAGCCACTCGTTGTGCGCTCCCGGTCCCCCCGCCCTGTTCCCCATTCCTTTTTCTCGTTTCTCCGTTCTCCTTTCTCCCCTGCCCATGTCCCTCCCCCTTCTCGCCCTGCTCCCTGATCCGCCGCCAAGGCAGGTGCTCGGGAGCTATCCCTCTCCAGTGCAGCCGCTCCCCGATCTGGCGCGACGGATCGGTGCGCGCTCGCTCAGCGTCAAGCGGGAGGACCTGAACGGGACCACCTTCGGCGGCAACAAGCTGCGTGCCCTCGAGTGGCTGCTCCCCTCCGCCGGCCGCTTCATCGCTTCGCTCGGTGGCTACGGCTCCACCTGGTGTGCCGCGCTCGCGACCGCCGCGAAAGCCACCGGTCGAGAGGCGCATCTCGCCCTCTTCCCCCAGCCCTGGTCCGACGCCGTGGCCGGCGCCCTGGCCACCACCGCGGCTCACGCAGAGGTGTATCTGGCCAGCACGCCCGGCCGGCTCCCGCTCGCAATCGCCCGCGCCTGGCTTGCCGCCCGAAGCGCGGGAGCATCCACCTTCTTCGGCCCCGGTGGCGCGGAGCCGCTTGGCATACTCGGCTCGGTGAACGCGGCGCTCGAACTCGCCCAGCAGGTCGAGGCTGGTGAACTTCCCCCGCCCGCTGCGATCGTGGTCCCTCTCGGTTCCGGCGGCACAGCCGCGGGGCTGCTGCTTGGCTGCCAGATCGCGCGCCTGCCCGTCACCATCTGCGCGGTGCGCGTGTCGTCACCCTGGATTGCCTCGGAGCGCCGCGTTCGTGCCCTGGCGACCCGGGCCCGCCGCCTGCTCCGTCGCTATGGCCTCGTCCTCCCCGACCTCCATCCGCCTCTCGTCGTGATCAAGCACCACCTCGGCCCAGGATACGGTCATCCCACTCCCGGTGCCCGCGCCGCGTCCGCGCTCCTCGCCCGGGAAGGGATCGCCGCCGAATTCAGCTACACCGCCAAGTCGGCTGCGGCACTCGCGGATCTCGCCGCTTCCTTCCCGCACCTCTGCCTCTGGCATACCTTTGACCCCAGACTCGCCCCGCCGCCGCTGGTCGAGCTTCCCCGCCTGCACCGAGCCCGGACCTACGCGGAGTCGCTGTGGCCGCTCCCGAAATCGACCTGACCGTCTACCCCGACGAGTGCGATGCCTACGGTCACCTGAACCAGGCGTCGTTTCATGCCCTCTTCGAGCGGGCTCGCTGGGAAGTGCTCGCCCGCGGCCCGGGCATGGACTTCTTCACCCGCCTTGGCGTCTGGCCCGCCCTCCGGAAGGCCACCATCGAGTATCACGCCCAGGTGTTCCCGGGCGACGTGCTTCGCTTCAATCAGCTCCTGCTGCATCTCGGGCGCACCAGCTTCACGTTGCGCCAGACCTGCCACCGCGTGCGCGATGACCTGCTCGTCGCCACGACCGACATCGTCTTCGTCTGCATCGACCCGCAGGGGCGCCCGGTACCGGTGCCTGAGGCGGTCCCATCCGCGATGGCGAATCGCGCGCGGCCCGATCACCTCCGCCGGATCGCGGTCAACGGCGTCAATCTCGCCGCCGACGTGCGCGGCGAGGGACCGGCGATCCTCTTCATCCACGGCTACCCGCTCGATCACACCATCTGGGAGCACACCCTCGGCTCGCTCGAGGGCTGGATGCGCATCGCCCCGGACTTGCGCGGCATGGGCCAGTCGGATGCCCCGGACCTCGGCTACAGCATGACCACCTATGCCGACGACCTCCTCGCTCTGCTCAACACCCTCGGAGTGGATCAGGTCGTACTCTGCGGGTTATCGATGGGGGGATACGTCGCCTTCGAGATCCTGCGGCGCGCGCCGGAGCGCATCCGAGGCCTGATCCTGGTCGATACCCGGGCAGAGGCGGATTCGCCGGAAGCCCGACGGGCCCGGGAGACGGCACTGGCTCAGGTGCGGGAAGGCGGTGCGGAGGCGATCGCTGCCGCGATGCTCCCCACCATGCTCGGGCGCACGAGCATCGCAGCCCAACCCGCCCTGCGGGAACGCATCCACCAGATGATGGCCACGACGCCGGTGGCGGGAATCATCGGTGCCATCGGCGCGCTGCGCGACCGACCGGACAGCCTCGCCCTGCTGCCGACCCTCGGGTCCATCCCTGCGCTCGTCATTGTCGGCGCCGAGGATGTCGTCACCCCCCCGGAACGGGCCCAGGTGATGGCAGATGCGCTGCCCGATGCGCGCCTCCTCGTTCTCCCCGGCGCCGGCCACCTCACCCCCGTGGAACAGCCCGAACGGGTTACCGCGCTGATCGCCGATTTTCTGGCCCAGCTGGCCACTCCGACCTAGGATGCAACTTTCTTCCGCCTCCGAGCGTCTTACACCCTGATGGCTGCACCGTCTGGTGTACTGCTGTCGAATGCGATGTTATGTTCCTTCCCATAGAACGCTCCGGTGCCGCGGCCAAGTCAGTTCGGCACCGGGGCGTCTCTCCTTTCTAAGGTGGCAGGTGGCAGGTGGCAGGAAGTAGGCGTTCCGGCCGACAATCGCCCGCAAAGCAAGGACCCCCGAGCATCAGCTCAGGGGGTCTCATGTTGTTTCTGCTACCTGCTACCTGGTCGCCGCCAGCTACTTTTTCGGCCTTCCCGGCGGCGTGTCGCTGGTAAAAATCACCTTGTTCTTCTCGATATAGCTCTGCATGTTCGCCGGCACGTCTTCCTCGGGGAAGATTGCGTTCACCGGGCACTCCGGTTCGCAGGCGCCGCAGTCGATGCACTCGTCCGGGTGGATGTAGAGCATGTCCGCGCCCTCGTAGATGCAGTCCACCGGGCACACATCCACGCAGGCGCGATCCTTGACGCCGATACAGGCTTCAACGATCACGTAGGTCATTTTGCTGCTCCTTCGATTCGGTAAACTGGCTTGCGCCAGTCGAGGTCGAGTTTCTCGTGAGACATGGGCCGCAAAGTATTGCGAAAGCCTCGGGCCCGGCGCAAGGGGGCGATTATGTTCTCGGTCATGCGCACCCCCCGCCGGGCCCTTCTCCTTGCCACAGCGCTGCTGTCCGGCTTCACGCTTCCGGCGCCCGGGCAGGCCTGTCCGGCGGGCCCGCTCGCACTGGTCCTCTCCGGGGGTGGCGCCAAAGGCCTCGCCCACATCGGGGTGCTCCGGGTGCTGGACAGCCTCGGAATCCGCCCCGATCTCGTGGTGGGGACCAGCATGGGTGCCATCGTCGGCGGCATGTATGCCAGCGGCTATGCCGGGCGGGAAATCGACTCGCTCGCGCGCTCGCTCTCCCTGACCACCCTGTTCCGGCGGTACGAGCCGCGTACCCCGCATTCCCTCGGTGGTCGACTCCCGCTGGTCGTCTGGGAGCAGGGCGAAGGCGGCTTCATCCTGCAGCGTGCCGCCGTCCGCGAGTCTGAGGTCAACGGTCTCATCAACACCGCCATGCTCCGCGGCAATCTCCGCGCGCGCGGGTACTTTGATTCCCTGCCCATCCCCTTCCGTGCCGTCACCACCGATCTGGGTGATCGCCAGGAAGTCGTGCTCCGCGGCGGCGATCTGGCCCGCGCTGTCAGGGCCAGCTTGTCGATCCCCCTGGTCTTTGAGCCGGAGCGTCTCGACGGGCGCTACCTCGGCGACGGGGCCCTCGTGGCCAATGTTCCGGTCGCGACGGCGCGGCGGGAGGGTGCGGTGCGGGTCATCGTCTCCGATGCCACCGAGCATCTCGCGGACACGGTCAATCTGAGCTCCCCCATCGTTCTCGCCGAACAGCTCCTCGGCTTCCTCTTCAACCAGCCCCCGGCGGTGCTTGGATCGGCGGATCGATTCATTCGACCCGATGTTGACGGCTTCACCAGTCTCAATTTCTCCAGCCGGGCCGTCTCGGACCTGATTGCGCGCGGCTACGACGCTGCCCGCGCCGCGCTTTCTGACGATCCTTGCCCCGACTCGCCGCAGTCTCCCCCGCCCCGCACTACCCAGCTTACCCGGATCGCGCACGTCAGCACGACGGGTGGCAGTCCGGCGGAACAGGGCTTTGTTCGCCAGCTACTCCGGCTCGAGGATGGCGCTCCCCTTGACCCGGTGGCGACTCGTGCAGGGTTTCGCAGCCTTGGGAAGCACGATGGGTTCACTGCCGCCTGGCTTCAGCCCAGCGGGACGGCGGACTCGTTGGTGCTAAGTCTCCAGGTCCGGCCGGCCAATCGGCGGCTTGCCGCGATGGGCATTACCTACGACAACGATCTCGGCGGCCGCATGTGGGTAGGCGCAACGGACCGCCGCCTGTTCGCCCGACGGCTGGAGGGTTCGGCGGTGCTCGGACTGGGGGAGCTGCGTCAGGACTTCGAGCTCGGCCTGCGCACTTATACCCTCACCCAGCAGCCGCTCCGTCCCACCGTGGTGCTGACACTGGCGCGGGAACGGGTGCGATCGTTTGATCCGGCTGGCGATGAAATCCCCGGTGCCAAGACACGCGAGCTGACCGGCTTCGCCGGGCTGGTGCAGGAGCTCGGGGGTGACGTCACCCTCTCGTTCGGCGGGCGGCTCCATCTCTGGTATGAGCCGGCCCGGGGGGACAGGACCACGCTCGGTGGTGTCGCCCGATTGGAGCGGGACGTGCTGCACGGCGCGACGCATCTCTTGGCTGAGGTGACTGTCACCGGCGCCTACACCCGATTCGCCGCGGAGGTGTATGCGCCGGCCAGGGTCGGCGACCGGCTGCGGCTGACGCCGTGGGTGCGCTACGGCTGGGCCAGTGGCAGCCTGCCGTTGCAATCGACGTTCATGCTGGGTGGATACGACGGCTTTCCCGGTCTGCATGTCGGGGAACTGCGGGGAACCCGTGAGGCGCTGGGCGGCCTGAGTGCGGCGGTTACGCTCATCGGACCGCTGGAGGCCCGGCTGGAAGGGGCACTTGGCCAGGTAGCCGCCGGCGGCCCCGCCTTCCCCACTGGTACCTGGGAATACGGAGGCCGCATCGGACTCGGGGTCAAGACCCTGGTCGGGCCGGTTCGAGTGGAATACAGCCGCGCCCGTGGCGGTCGGGAGATGATGTACGTGCGACTGGGAGAGTGGTTCTAGAGCCCCAATACGCCCTTCTTGAAGCCCGCTCCCGGGCCGGGCTTGGGTCCGATCCAGCAGCGCAGCAGCGCGTCGGCGAATTCCTTGTCCGGAATGGTTCCCTTGTCGGTGCCGGCGATGTCGATCGTCGTGCCTGTGCCCGGCAGGTAGGTGAGCGTCATCCGCTCGCCATTCTTGATATCCTGCATCATCCCGCACAGTGCGGTGAACTGCTGTTGCAGCTCCGCCGATGCGCCGGGGGTATTGCCCCGCAGTCCGTCGCTCCACGCCCCGCACATCTTGTCTTTGGTTCCGTGGCCCGAGATGAAATGCATGAGCATCTGCCGCGGCGCATCGGCGGCCAGGATCTCGTCGGCACTCTTCGACGGATTCGCGAGGTACAGCCCCGCGACGTAGACTTTGACGACGAACTTCTTGCGGAGCGCGGCGCCGTTGAGGTTCAGCGTGTGTCCACTGACCTCGATCGTCGCTGGCAGCGTGACGCCGTTCATCGTCAACGCCGAATCGGCGAGCGGAGCCGCGGCAATGAGGGTGGAAAGCAGGAGCAGCATGGATTCGCCTCGAATGGGGAGAAAAGGAAGTTGTCGTCCAGTGACGAGGTTGGCAACTCGTCCGGTTACGGACCGATCAGCTCGACTGCGCCGGGCAGCAGAAATATGCTGGATCCCGTCGGGATCTGAACCAGCAGGTCGCGTCCGCTCGGTGTGAGCGCGGGGTACTGGCGCCCCACCTCGGCGAGCATGCTGGCCAGGAAAGCCTCTGGCACCGGAATGCCCTGTACCGTTGCACTGCGCAGGCGGAAGCGGGCCGCTTCGCGGCCGGCAGACAGCAGTTCGATCTGGGCTTCAAGTCGCGTGTCTGGCGGCAGGACCATGACCAGTCCCGCGAGCGCGCGGCGGGCCTCTGGCGGCAGGTCGGCGATCCGACCACCGATCCGCAGCAGCGTCGTGTCCACCAGCACCTGATACCCGAAATCCGGCGGCAGGGCGCGTGCGCCGAGCCGGGCCATCAGGTAGGCGGCGAAGTCACCTCCATCGACGGTGGCTCTCAGCAGCTGGCGGTCGACAAATACCGAATCCACCAGCGCCGAGGCCCGGAGTACCCCCTCCGGTGTGATGGCACGGGGGCCGGGGTCGGACTGTGCCGACAGCCGCATCGAGTGACCGATCAGGGTCATCAAGCCCAGCAGCAGCAGACCACAGACTTTCGCCCAGCGCCTGTGGCCCCATATTGTTTCCCGTACCCACGCCGCGGCTCTACCCTTCCCTTCCGCCGGGGTCTCCATGGAATTGTCGATTATCGGACTGAATATTCTGTATGCCGTCATGGGTGTGGTGCTCATGTATGTGACCTACCGGGTCATCGACCGGTTGACCCCCGAAGTCAATTTCGCCGAAGAGCTCCGCCGGGGGAATGTCGCGGTAGGCATTTTCATCGCGGCGATCTTTCTTTCGATTGCCATCATCATCGCCGGAGCGCTGAATTGATGGTGGTGGTGCGAAGCGTCCCTGCCAACACCCCGCGCGAAGCGAGGGGTCTCTCGGGACCATTGTCCGCCAACCGCGCCGCGCCGTGGCTCGTCCACTACCTCCTCACCGGGCTGCTGCTGGCCGTCGTCGCGCCGCTTTCTGCCCAGACAGCGACTAGTCGTTACGACGACACCTTTCAAAAATACAGCAAGCGGTATTTCGGCGTGGGATACGACTGGCGCCTGTTCAAGGCGCAGGCGATGACCGAAAGCAACCTCGATCCCGCCGCGAAGAGCTGGGTCGGTGCGCGCGGCATCATGCAGCTCATGCCCTCGACCTTCCTGGAGATCCAGACAAAGAACTCCGGCTTCACTTCCATAGATGATCTGGAGTGGAACATCGCCGCAGGGATCTACTACGACCGGAAGCTGTGGCGGCTCTGGCGGGATTCGGTCGATCAGGCCGATCACATTCGCTTCATGTTCGCGAGTTACAACGCGGGCAGGGTTCCGCTGCTGCGGGCGCAGGGCCTCGCCCGGTCACAGGCCCTGGATCCGCGCCTCTGGGGCAGCGTTGCGGTGGTAGCGCCGGAGGTGCCGCGGTGGCGGCATGAGGAGACGTTGAATTATGTGGAGCGGATCAGGGCGAACCTCCAGCGGATGGATCTGCGCGGCCGGGTCCGGAAGGGCCCGGCCGCCGACTCGGTCACAACAACCCCGTAAGCGGGGTTGCGTAGCTGGCGCTGCGTACCTCCGGTTCTCCGCACCGGCCCGCATGGGCGTGCTGCCGGGACCACTCCTCCCGCAGGCAGAACGCATCCAGTCCGTGCGGACGGTCGACGGTAAGCACGCCGTCCAAATGGTCGATTTCATGCTGCAGCAGCTCCGCCCGGTCGCCTTCCAGGTCGACGGTGTGCGACTCTCCTTTCTGATCCTCGTAGCGCACCTTGATGCGGTACGCCCGTGAGACCCGCACCAGCAGCGTGGGCGACGAGAAACAATCATCCCAGACCGTGAAGTCTTCCGTCCCGACGTCCACGATTTCCGGATTGATCAGCGACCAGGGCTTGTCCATTTCCACATAGACAATCCGCACCGGCGCGCCGATCTGCGGGGCGGCGATCCCGCGCCCAAAGCCGAAGCGTGACTGGAAATCGCGCAGGGTTTCCCGCAGGTCATCAATGATCACCCGGACGGCGGTGGACCCGGGCTTCAGGATCGGCTCGCACTGGGTACGCAGGATCGGGTCGCCCAGCATGCGGATCCGATGGATCGTCATGGCGGTTCCTCGTTGGAGAGTCTCCGCCACAATCTTGCGCCTGAGGGTCGGCGCCACAATAGCTCAGCCAGGATGCTCCCATTGCCAGCTGTCGATCAGCTTTGGGTAGTATCATAGTAGTTGTATAAACAACTAATTATACAACGATCGATGGAAGCGCTCCGGCAAGACCGGGAACAAACGTCAAAACTGGCATCGCAATGGATTCATGAACATCGAGTTATGGATTAGCGCCAATAGGTTGGTGTTAAGTTGACAAATCCCGACTAGATCGATAAGATCATCTCTCATGAGCGCCCCGGTCTCTGAGTCCGTTTCGGAACAACTCCTCCCCGCCGCCTACAAGGGCACGCGGGGGGCGGTCCTCGTCGCCCTCAAGCGCGCCGGCGCGCTCACGAGTCGTGACCTCGGCGACCTCCTGGGTCTGTCATCGAATGCCGTGCGGCACCACCTCCGCGAGCTCGAATCCGAGGGGTTGATCGGGTATCGCACTGAGCGCCGCGGCGTAGGAGCGCCGACGTTTGCCTGGCATCTCGAACCAGCCGGGGAGGCGCTCTTCCCCCAGCGGTACAAGGAACTGCTCAACGAAGTGCTGGATTGCGTGGCGGCACAGGCAGGTCGGCAGGCGGTGGTCGATGTGTTCGAGACCCGGTTTGTGGAGCTGGCGCGCGGGCTGCGTTCCGAGCTGGCGAACGCGACGCCGTTGCGCCGCCGCGAGGTCGTCCTGCGGGCGCTGGCCGAGGGCGGATTCATGGCCGAATGGCATCCCGAGCTCCGTGGCTTCCGGCTGACCGAGCATCACTGTGCCATCCGCGCTGTTGCAGAGCGCTTCCCCGAGATCTGCGCCGCCGAAGCGCGCTTTCTCCGCGAGGTGCTGGGGGCGGCCGTAGAACGGGAAACCCACATGCTCGATGGGTGCACCGCCTGCGAATACAAGGTGCATTTTCACGACGGCGACGAATCGGGCGAGCGGCCCACGCGGGACGAGCCCGTCCCTGAGGAGAACCAATGACGACACCGGTCGAGTCCCTGGTCAACCGGGAGTACCAGTACGGCTTCGTGACGGACATCGAATCCGATGTCATTCCCCGTGGCCTGAGCGAGGACGTGGTCCGGCTGATCTCCGCCAAGAAGCAGGAGCCGGCGTGGATGCTGGAGTGGCGCCTCAAGGCCTATCGTCGCTGGCTCGAGATGAAGGAGCCGCACCATTGGGCCAACCTGACCTACGCGCCGATCGACTATCAGGACATGAGCTACTACGCCTCCCCCAAGACCAAGAAGCCGTTGGGGAGTCTGGAAGATGTGGACCCCGAACTCCTGCGCACCTACGAGAAGCTCGGCATTCCGCTGAACGAGCAGAAGATGCTCTCGGGTGTCGCGGTCGACGCCATCTTCGACAGCGTCTCGGTCGCCACCACGTTCAAGGCGACGCTCGCCAAGTCTGGCGTGATCTTCTGCTCGATGAGCGAGGCCGTGCGCGAACATCCGGAGCTGGTCCAGCGCTATCTGGGTTCGGTCGTGCCCTACAACGACAACTTCTTTGCCGCGCTCAACTCGGCGGTCTTCAGTGATGGGTCGTTCGTCTACATCCCCAAGGGTGTGCGCTGCCCCATGGAGCTCTCGACCTATTTCCGCATCAACACGGCGGACGTGGGCCAGTTCGAGCGGACGCTGATCGTGGCCGAGGAAGGCGCCACGGTGAGCTATCTCGAAGGCTGCACCGCGCCCAAGCGCGACACCAATCAGCTGCATGCGGCGGTCGTGGAGCTGGTGGCCCTCAGTGATGCGAGCATCAAGTACTCCACGGTGCAGAACTGGTACGCGGGCGACGCGGAGGGGAAAGGCGGGATCTACAACTTCGTCACCAAGCGCGGCAAGTGCGCCGGCGCGCGGGCCCGCATTTCCTGGACTCAGGTCGAGACTGGCTCGGCGATCACCTGGAAATATCCCAGCGTCATCCTGCAGGGCGACGACTCGGTGGGCGAGTTCTACTCCGTCGCGGTGGTGAATGGCAAGCAGGTCGCCGACACCGGCACCAAGATGATCCACGTCGGCCGCAATACCCGGAGCACGATCGTCTCGAAGGGCATCTCCGCGGGGCGCGGGAACAACAGTTATCGCGGCCTGGTGAAGATGCTGCCCAAGGCAGCCGGCGCGCGCAACTACACCCAGTGCGACTCGATGCTGATCGGCAACCGGTGCGGGGCGCACACTTTCCCCTACATCGATATCCAGAATCCGACCGCGTCGGTGGAACATGAAGCCTCCACTTCGAAGATCGGCGAGGACCAGATTTTCTACCTGAAGCAGCGCGGCCTCAACACCGAAAACGCGATCAGCATGGTCGTGAACGGATTCTGCAAGGAAGTCTTCAAGGAACTGCCGATGGAATTCGCCGTCGAGGCCCAGAAGCTCCTCGGCGTGAGCCTCGAGGGCAGCGTCGGGTAGGGCAGGGAAGTACCGTAAGGGCGGCCGCTGTGGTCGCCCGTTTCTACAGGAGATTCGCCCGTGCTCGAGATCAAGGACCTCCACGCCAAGGCGGGAGAGAAGCAGATTCTCAACGGCATCACGCTGAGCGTCAAGGCCGGTGAAGTACACGCCATCATGGGCCCGAACGGCTCGGGCAAGAGCACCCTCGCCCAGGTGCTGGCGGGCCATCCCGCCTACGAAGTCACCGGTGGATCGGCCACCTATCAGGGTGAGGACCTGCTGGATATGGAGCCGGAGATGCGGGCGCGGGCCGGCGTCTTTCTCGCGTTCCAGTATCCCGTCGAAATCCCCGGCGTGTCCAACGCCTACTTTCTTCGGGCGGCGTACAACGAAATCCGGAAGGCCCGGGGCGAGGAGGAGATCGATCCGATCGACTTCCTCGATCTCGTGGAGGAGAAGCTGAAGCTGGTGGAGTGGGGTCCCGAGATTCTGTCCCGCGCCGTCAATTTCGGCTTTTCAGGTGGCGAGAAGAAGCGCAACGAGATCCTGCAGATGGCCGTGCTCTCGCCCCGGCTCGCCATCCTGGACGAGACCGACTCGGGTCTCGATATCGACGCGCTCCGGATCGTCGCCGGCGGCGTCAACAAGCTGCGCAGCCCGGACAACGCCACGATCGTGGTGACGCACTACCAGCGCCTGCTCAACTTCATCGTGCCGGATGTGGTCCATGTCCTCGCCGGTGGCCGGATTGTCATGTCCGGCGGGAAGGAACTCGCCCTCGAGCTCGAGGCGAAGGGCTATGAGTGGCTGACCGAGGCGGCGGTGAGCGTGTGAGCACAGTGTACACGCAGGATCACGAGAAGCTGCAGCAGAACGGTGGCAGCAAGGCCCTGTGGCTGCAGGGCCTCCGCGCGACCGCGCTCGATCGCTTCCGTACCGCCGGTTTCCCCACCGCGCAGGATGAGGACTGGCGGTTCACCAACCTGCAGCCGATCACCAGTCGGGAGTTTCCCCGTGCCGGCGGAGACCCGACCGAGTTCGCCACGGGTGCCCTCGAGCCATTCCTGTACGATGTCCCTGGCGCGAGCACGCTGGTGTTCCTCAACGGGCGGTTTGTGCCGGCCCGCTCCACACTGGCTCCGCTCCCTGCGGGCGTCACCCTCCGCCACCTCGCTGGCGCACTCAGCGCCGAACCGGCCATGCTGGATGGTCAGCTGGGTCACTATGCCCGGGCCGAGCAGAACGGCTTCACCGCACTCAATACGGCCTTGGCGGGCGACGGCCTGTACCTGCATGTCGCCCGCGACGTGGAAGTCACTTCCCCGATTCACGTGGTGTTTGCTACCGATAGCCGGGGCCGGGGTACCGCGACCTATCCCCGCAATTTCATTCGCCTCGAACGCGGCAGCCGTGCGGCGGTCATCGAGAGCTACGTGGGCCTCGCGGACGACGCCTATCTCACCAATGCGGTGACGGAAGCCGTCATCGAAGAGGGTGCCCGGCTCGAGCACACCCGGGTGCAGCGTGAGAGCGAGCAGGCCTTTCATATCGGCACCACCCACCTGCATCAGGGCCGCGACAGCCGGGTCCAGTCGTTCGCGGTGACGCTCGGAGGCCTGGTCGCCCGCAACACGATCGACATGGTGCTGGATGGCCCGGGCAGCCATGGTCAGATGCTGGGTTTCTACTTCGGGCGCGGTCAGCAGGAAATCGGCAATCACACCTCGATCCTGCACTCCCACCCGAATTGCGACACCCGGGAGATCTACAAGGGGATTCTGGACGACAGGGCCCATGGGATCTTCAACGGCAAGATCTACGTTACCCCCGACGCCCAGAAGACCGATGCAAAACAGACCAATCGGGCGCTCCTGCTCTCCGACCAGGCCCGCGTCAACACCAAGCCACAGCTCGAGATCTTCGCCGACGACGTGAAGTGCACCCATGGTGCCACGGTCGGCGCCCTCGATGCGACAGCGGCCTTCTACCTGAAGAGCCGGGGCATCGGCCCGGTGCTGGGCCGGAAGATCCTTACCTACGCCTTCGCCGCCGAGGTACTGGAAGAGCTGCCGTACCCCGCTCTGCGCGAGTCGCTCGAAGCCGTGGTGATGTCACGCCTCGAGGGGCTTGCCCCGCGATGATCCCGGCATGACCACGCCAACCCTCCACCCGCCCGCCGAGCCGGCGGCGACGCCGATATTCGATGTCGCCAGGGCGCGCCGGGACTTCCCGGTGCTGCAGGAGCGGGTGCATGGGAAGGCGCTGGCCTATCTCGACAATGGGGCCAGCAGCCAGCGGCCGCGTGTGGTGGTGGAGGCGGAGGCCGACTACGCCCTGCGGGAGCACGCCAATGTGCATCGTGGCGTACACACGCTCAGCCAGCGAGCGACCGCCCGGTACGACAGTGTCCGCGAATCGCTGGGCGCATTCCTGAACGCCCCCGACGCGAATGAAGTGATTGTTACGGCTGGGACGACCGCCGGCCTCAATCTCGTTGCGGCCAGCCATGGCAGGCGCGTGCTCAAGCCCGGTGATGAGATTCTGCTCACCGAAATGGAGCATCACTCCAACATCGTTCCCTGGCAGCTCACCGCCCAGGCGACGGGCGCCGTGATCCGGGTCATTCCCGTGACGGAGGCTGGCACGCTCGACCTTGTCGCGCTGGAGCACCTGCTCACACCCCGCACCCGCATTGTTGCGCTCACCCACGTCTCAAACGTGCTGGGCACGGTCAACCCGCTGCGGCACATCGCCGATCGGGCCCATGCGGTGGGCGCCGTGGTGGTGGTCGACGGCGCGCAGGCGACCGCCCATCTCCCGGTCGATGTCCAGGCGCTCGGCTGCGACTTCTACGTCGCGTCGGCCCACAAGATGTACGGACCCACCGGTGTGGGTTTCGTCTGGGGCCGCCGCGCCCTGCTCGACGCCATGCCCCCGTGGCAGGGTGGCGGGGGCATGATCCAGTCGGTCACGTTCGAGGAGACGACCTATGCGCCCGTGCCGGCCCGCTTCGAGGCCGGCACACCGCCGATTGCACAGGTGGTCGGCTTTGGGGCCGCACTGGAGTATCTCGGCGGCCTGGACCGCGGGCAGGTGGACGCCCACGAGGCGGATCTTCTGGCCTACGCCACGGAGCAGCTGTTACATCTGCCGCGGGTGCGTGTTTTCGCGGCGACGGCGAAGCGAGTGAGTGTGCTGTCGTTCACGCTGGACGGCATTCATCCCCATGACGTTGGTACGGTGCTCGATCTGCATGGCGTTGCCGTACGGGCCAGTCATCACTGCGCGCAGCCGTTGATGCGACGGCTGGGCGTCCCCGGGACGGTGCGGGCCTCGTTCGGTCTCTACAACACGCGCAACGAGGTCGACGCACTGATCGAGGGGCTGCGTGAGGTACGCCAGGTGTTCGGCTGATGACCGACGCGAGCGAGCTCTATCAGAGCCTCATCCTCGACCATAACCGGGCGCCACGAAACTTCCGGGTGCTGGAGCACGCCGATCGCCGAGTGGAGGGATACAACCCCCTGTGCGGGGATCACTTCACGCTCCAGCTCCGGCTGGATGGCGATCGCATCGGCGATGTCGCCTTCCAGGGTTCCGGTTGCGCCATTTCGAAGGCGTCGGTTTCGCTCATGACGATGGCGGTCAAGGGCAAGACGATCGAGGAAGTCGATCGAATGTTCGACAGCTTTCACCGGATGATAGTGGGGCAGGGTGGGCCGGATGCTGACCTTCCCCCGAAACTGGCGGTATTTGCGGGAGTGCGGGAGTTCCCTTCCCGGGTGAAGTGCGCCAGCCTTGCATGGCATGCGCTGAAGAGCGCGATTCATGGCGAAGCAGTCGAGCCGGGAGCGGGCTGACGGGCGGAGTGGTCATCCCTGCTCAGCCAGCAGAGTAACCCACGATACACCACAGAACTTTCACGGAGTTGCCTGACGATGCCCTACGATCCCCGGATGGTGCAGCCGATGCGCGAAGAAATGACCCGCATGGGCGTGCGCGAGCTGCAGACCGTCCCCGATGTCGATGCCGCGATGAGTGATACCCAGGGGACTACCCTCGTCTTCATCAATTCTGTCTGCGGCTGTGCCGCGGGCACAGCCCGTCCCGGACTGTCACTCGCGCTCAAGCATGCGACCAGGCCGCGGAATATTCTGACGGTATTTGCCGGGCAGGATGTCGATGCCACCGCCCGCGCGAGGCAGTTCTTCAGCGACTATGCGCCGAGCAGCCCGTCGGTGGCGCTGCTGCGCGATGGTGAGGTGGTGCACTTTGTCCACCGCCACATGATCGAAGGGCGCTCCCCGCAGCAGATCGCTGCCGATCTTACCGCGGCGTTCGATCAGCACTGCACGCCATCGGCCGTATGAGCCCTGCCCATTCTCACGATCACGGCGACCACGTGCATGAGACCGGTCCTCATGGGACCGGCCATGTCTTCCACCCCGGCCATGCGGACCTTCACGGCATTACGGTCGTGGTGGAACTTCAGGCGGGTGGTTTGTACGTCGGGCGCTACCACGAGGAAACCCCGTCGGGGTTGTTGCTGCACGATGCTGCGCAGTGGACCCCCGGCTCGGCGGTCGCGACACCGGCCGAGTTCGTGGCGCGCATGCTGAAGTTCGGGGTGCGTGCGGACCACCGACACGTTGTCGTGCCGGGTGCCGATGTGCGCCAAGTGAGTCGTCTCGTGGAGTGGAGCGGGGGGAAGTAGACGGTCAGGTTCGAGATAGCCCCGTCCCACCAGTCCTCAGGGCCAGATCTGCTCCCCGCCGGAAGCGATGAGCGTAATCGCATCGACAGGGCAGGCCCGGGCGGCATCCAGAATCCGCTGGTCCTTCGCGCCCTCCGGGTCGATCACCACACAGAGATCCTCATCATCCAGCTCGAACACATCGGGCGCCAGCGACACGCACTCCGCATTGCTCGCACACAATTCTCGATTGACGCTGATCTTGTATGGCATAGGCGCCTATTATAGGGGTCTCTCGTTTTCACGCCAGAGTCCCCCGGACGGTCGCCGGGGCACCCGGCCCCGGGATCGACGCCGATGGTCGGGAGGTGATTCGGGGACGGGGGCATCTACTCCCGCCCGCGTCTCCCGATCCGACTCGAAACAGGGCAGGCGCAGCGGGCGTACTGGCGCCCATTCCAGGTCACCTTCCGGGACCGATATGACTACATCCGTCGTTGTAGCCGATCGCATCACCAAGCGGTACGCCGGCCACACCGCTGTCCACGACCTTTCTATGGAAGTCCCGTCCGGCGGGATCTTCGGTCTTCTCGGTCCAAACGGAGCCGGCAAGACCACCACGATCCGGATGCTCATGAGCATCATCACGCCGGATGATGGGCGGGTGACGCTTTTCGGCGGAGCCGGATCTGGCCGGGACCTCTCGACCAGGATTGGCTACCTCCCCGAAGAGCGTGGACTCTATCCCAAGATGCGGGTTCTGGACCAGCTCGCTTTTCTTGGCGAGGCGAAGGGTCTCTCGCGATGGGACGCCCGCAAGCGCGCGAAGGCCTGGCTGGAACGGCTCGGACTCGGTGAATGGAGCGCCCGTAAGGTGTCCGACCTGTCCAAGGGGATGCAGCAGAAGGTCCAGTTTGCCGGCGCCCTCCAGCACGATCCCGACCTGCTGATCCTCGACGAGCCGTTCAGCGGGCTCGACCCGGTCAACAGCCAGGTGATGAAGGAGGTCGTCGTGGACGTGGCCCGGAGCGGCCGCACGGTACTCTTCTCGACGCATATCATGGAGCATGCGGAGAAGATGTGCGAGCGGATCGTGATCGTCGCGCGCGGCGAAAAAGTGGTGGATGGCCCCCTCGCGCAGGTGAAGCGTGATTTCGGCAAGAGTCAAATCGCGCTGGCGTTCACCAGCAACATCGCCACCGCCCACCGCCTGCTGCAGGATCGGTCGCTGGTGTTGAGGGCGGATGACCTCGGTGCGACTGCCGAGGCAGAGCTCGCCGCCGGGATCGAGCCCGAGGCGTTGCTCCGGGCGCTGGTCATGGCCGGTGTCGGCCTCTCCCGATTCGAGGTGGTGGACCCATCCCTCGAGTCCATCTTCATTGCGAAGGTCGGCCCGGAAGCCGCCCGCCCGGTCGCGCGGGAGGTGGCGGTATGAACAAGATCTTCGCGGTCATCCGGCGGGAATTCATCGAGCGGGTACGCACCAAGTCATTCCTGATTGGCACCTTTCTCTTTCCGGTGATGTTCGGGGTGTTCGGCTATCTGCCCAGCGCCCTCATGCAACGGGAAACCGGGGCGCGTGGGTTGGTCCTTCTCGATGGCACCACCGGCGGCACAGGCCAGCGCCTGGCGGCGGCGTTCGACAGCGTGACCATCGGCGATGGTCCAGGAGCGCTGGCGCGGTATCGAGTGGTGCGGGTGGAGGCGGGTGGGAGGCTCGATGCCCTGCGGGATTCTGTGGTGCGACAGATCGGACTGCGCGATGGGCCGGTCGATGCCGCCGACGGTATCCTGATTCTGACCGGGGAGGCGGTCGATAGCGGGAAGGTGACGTATCTCGGCAGCAATGTCACCAGCTTTCGGGATATGTCGCGGCTCGAACGGGTCCTGGAACCGAGACTGCGGGAGGAGCGGCTCAGGCGTCAGGGCGCCCCGGCCAATGTGGTTGACGCCGCCGCCATTCAGCTTGATATGCAGGCTACCAAGGTCACCGAAGGGAAGACGACTGGAGTCAGCTCGGAGGCGTCGTTCTTTCTCGCGTACATCATCAACTTCCTGATGTACATGACGCTGCTGCTGTACGGCATTCAGGTCATGAGCGCAGTCATCGAGGAGAAATCAACGCGGATTGTCGAAGTTCTCATCTCGAGCATGACCCCATTTCAGCTGCTGATGGGCAAGGTGATCGGAGTCGGTGCGGTCGGACTGGTGCAGATCGGCATCTGGGGGGTGACCGGGTTCTACGTCACCAGCCTCTTCAAGGGCGGTGCGTCAGCCTCGGCTGGAATGGCGGTCGATGGTACTGCACGCTCCATGACGCTTCCAGCGGTCAATCCTGACCTGGTGATTGTCGTGCTTGTCTTCTTTCTGCTGGGTTTCTTCCTCTACTCATCGCTCTACGCCGCGATCGGCGCCATGTGCAATACGCAGCAGGAGGCCCAGCAGGCCAATACCCCGATCACGATGCTGATCGGCCTCGGCATGCTCTCCATGTTCGCCTTGATCAATGAGCCATCGGGGACGATGGCGCGGGTCCTGAGCTTCATTCCCTTCTTCACCCCGATCGTGGTGCCCGTCCGGTACGCGATCGCGCCACTCCCGCTCAGCGAAGTGCTGCTCGCCGTCGCGGTGATGCTCCTCGGCATCGCCGGAACGGTATGGCTGGGCGCGCGCATTTACCGGGTTGGCGTCCTGTCGTACGGCAAGAAGCCCACGTTCAAGGAGCTCTGGCGCTGGGCCCGAACTTCGTAGCATCCGGGTAGCCCGACCGGAAAGATTGGCGGCATCTAGTGGGCTGGTTGGCCAGGGGATCCCCCGGCCCACTGGCCCACTTCCGCTTCCCTGCCCAAGTTCCCTGTATGAATTCATACGACGTTATCGTGATCGGCGGTGGCCACGCCGGGACGGAGGCCGCCAGCGCCGCGGCGCGCCTCGGTGCGCGCACTCTGATGCTTACCCAGAATCTCGAGACGATCGGCCAGCTGTCGTGCAACCCGGCGATCGGCGGAATTGCCAAGGGGACCGTGGTCCGCGAGGTGGACGCACTGGGGGGCATCATGGGTCGCGCAACCGACCGTGCGATGATCCAGTTCCGTATGCTGAACCGCTCCAAGGGACCTGCGGTTCGATCGCCGCGGGCCCAATGTGACCGTGGGCTCTATCGGCGGGCAGTTCGCTCCCTGCTCGAGCATGAGCGTGGGTTGGAATTCGCCCAGGGAACCGTCACGGGTCTAGTGATCCGCTCTGGTCGCGTCGAGGCCGTTGTGACACGCGAGGGGATGACCATTGCGACCCGGGCGCTCGTCGTCACGGCCGGGACCTTCTTGCGGGGGCAGATCCACCTCGGCAGGGACGGGGGTGTAGCGGCCGGCAGGGCGGGCGATCATGCCTCGGTTGAGCTAGCACAAGCTATTGCAGCATATGGAATTACAATAGAACGCTTCAAGACAGGAACTCCCCCGAGGCTGGATGGGCGGAGTATCGATCTGGAGCGATTGCCACGGCAGGATGGGGACATCCAGCCGTACTGGTTCTCCTACCATGAACGCACGGTCCATCCTCCGCAGCTCCCCTGCTATCTCGCCTGGACCGGCGATGCGGTGAAGGCGATCATCGAGCGAGAGCTCCACCAATCTGCATTGTACGGTGGCGCGATCAGTGGTCGTGGTCCTCGCTACTGCCCTTCGATCGAAGACAAGATCGTCAAATTCCGGGATGCGCCCCGCCACCAACTCTTTCTGGAGCCGGAGGGACTGGAGACAAGTGAGCTTTACCTGAACGGAATGTCGACCTCCCTTCCGGCAGCGACTCAGGTCGAGCTGGTTCGTGCGGTGCCTGGACTAGAGTCGGCTCTCATCACCCGGCCGGGGTACGCAATCGAGTATGACTTCTTTCCCCCTACCCAGCTTCTAGGGACCCTGCAGGTGAGAGGGTGCTTCGGACTCTACTTCGCCGGTCAGGTCAACGGTACCACGGGGTACGAGGAGGCCGCCGGTCAGGGGATCATGGCGGGCATGAACGCCGCACTTGCGGTTACCGACCGGCCACCGGTCGTGCTGCGCCGGGACCAGGCGATGATCGGCGTGCTGATCGACGACCTCGTAACACGAGGCGTAGATGAGCCATACAGGCTTTTCACTTCTCGATCTGAATTCCGGCTGCTCCTGCGGCAGGATAATGCCCTGAGGCGCCTGATGCCGCTCGCAGAATCAATCGGCCTCCTGGATCAGACCAGCCTTGTCGCTGCGGGAACTCGCCTGCTCGACGAGGAGGCCGTCCTATCAAGGGCGGGAGCGACTTCTCTAACCCCCAATGAGGCGAATCCTCTACTCACGGAAAACAACTCGGCCACGATATGCGATTCTCTCTCGGTTGCTGAGCTCGCCCGACGACCGATGCTCACCTTGGAGGAGCTGCTTCGTGCAACCGGATGGAGTGGTGATTCGTCGACGACGGAGTGGGCGGATATCGAGCTTAAGTACGAGGGCTACCTGAGGCGGGAGGCCGTGGCGGCAAGGCGGTTGTCGTCGCAGGAGGATTTCCAGCTTCCGGCTGACCTGCCCATTCTTGGCTTCAAAACCATCTCGCGCGAAGCCCGGGAAAAGATTTTCGCCAGGAGGCCAGCAACAATCGCCGGCGCCGGGAGAATCCCGGGTGTCTCGCCCAGCGACCTGCAGAACCTTGTAATGGAAACCCTGAAGTGGAGAGCCAAGGACAGCCCGTCCATCTGACTTGGATTCCCCCGTCCCCCCCTGTTCCACGTGAAACAGCGCAGGATCGCCGAAATAGCGAGTGTCCCGTCGGCTACTTGTTCCACGTGAAACAGATCGCCAAGCGACTAACACCACAAATCTAATTATATCAATGCAGTAGCCTGGCAGGCGTTGGGCGTGCCGGTCCTGAAAGCTTGCCATTTCGCCGTTGCCTTCCCAAAGCTATATTCAGAGAGTGTCGGCGCGCGGTAGAAATCACTTGCGCTGTTTGTCGATATAGTATCGTAAGTCACATAATCACAAAGATTTACAAATGGCAAGAATCATCGCTATCGCGAATCAGAAGGGTGGCGTCGGCAAGACCACCACGGCGGTGAATCTCGCTGCCTCTCTGGCGATTGCCGAGCGGAAGACTCTGCTGGTAGATGCTGATCCGCAGGGCAATGCGACGAGCGGTGTGGGAGTGCGACGCGATCAGGTGCGGCTGTCGCTCTACGATGTGATGATTGACGGTCGGCCGGTCCACGACGTCTTGCTCAAGGACGTCAATCTTCCGTTCCTCGACGTGCTGCCCGCTACACAGGACCTTGTCGGTGCGGAGCTGGAGCTGGTCGAGCGCCGCGATCGGGAACATGCCCTCGCGCGGGCACTCGAGCCCGCGCGAGCGACTCACGAATACATTCTGGTGGATTGCCCGCCTTCGCTCGGCCTCATCACATTGAATGTGCTTGCAGCAGCCGACGGGGTCATCATCCCGATTCAGTGCGAGTACTACGCGCTCGAGGGCATTTCCCAGCTGCTCAACACCGTCAAACTGGTACAGCAGAACTTCAATCCCCGTCTCGCGATCGACGGGGTATTGCTGACGATGTACGACTCTCGGGTCAACCTGTGTCGCCAGGTCGCCGCCGATGCCAAGGAGTACTTTGGCGCCCGCATGTTTCCCACCGTCATTCCGCGCAACGTCCGCCTCGCGGAGGCCCCGAGTTACGGCAAGCCGATCCTGTTGTACGACATCCAATCCGTCGGGGCAAAGAGTTATCTGGCCGTCGCACAGGAACTGGTCCGTCGCGCGGAGGCCCGCGCCCATGAGGAGTCCGCCCTTCCCGAGGTAGCCAGTGAGTGAATCCAAGCGACTCGGCCGCGGGCTGGAGGCACTCCTTGGCCCCGTCTCTCGCCGGGAGGCCGAAGCCGGTGGGATGCTGCAGGAGCTGCCGGTCTCGGCGATTCGCCCCAACCCATATCAGCCGCGGTCCAGAATCGACGAACCGCAGTTCCAGGAACTCGTTTCCTCGCTCGAGGCCTCCGGGCTGCTCCAGCCGGTCCTGGTTCGACGACACCTCGATAGCTACCAGCTCATCGCAGGAGAACGCCGCTGGCGTGCGGCCCAGAAGCTGGGGTGGGAAAAGATCCCCGCCGTCATCAAGGAAGCCGACGATCGTACCCTCCTTACTCTCGCGCTGGTTGAAAACCTGCAACGCGACAACCTGTCAGCGATCGAGGAAGCGACCAGCTACCAGCGCCTCATCGATGAATTCCAGGTCTCCCAGACCGAAGTAGCGCGGCTGGTCGGTCGGGACCGCTCGACGGTGGCCAATGCGCTGAGGCTGCTCAAGCTGCCGGCGGAGGTCACCAGCATGGTGGACGACGGTCGCCTCTCCGAGGGGCATGCGCGCGCGCTGCTCGGACTCGGCGACCGGACCCAGATCCTGCGGCTGGCGCAGGACACGGTGACCCAGGGATGGTCGGTGCGGGACCTCGAGGTGAAGGTGCGCGGTGCCAGGCCCGCCGGCGCGCGGCGTGCCCCCGTGCGCCAGCAGGCACCGGAGCATCGGCGCGTCGAGGACGCCCTGCGCAAGAGGCTTGGGACCGATGTACGGGTGACGGCCCGTCGCCGCGGGCGGGGATTGCTGGCGATCAGCTACTACTCCGAGGATGACCTCTCCCGGGTGCTCGACGTCATCCTGGGTGAACCGTTCGGGGGCTGAGCGTGGATCGGCGCCACATCACGATCGTGGTGCATCAGGACGGGACGCCGGTCTCCCGCACCTGGCGCTTGCCGCTCTGGGCGATCCGGGCGGTCCTCCTCCTGGCGGCGGTGAGCGGGGCGCTTCTGCTCCTCGGTGTGGCGCTCTATCTGCCCATCGCGACTCAGGCCGCTCGGGTACCCGGCCTGGTACGGGAGCGGGATCGTCTCCAGGCAGAGAGCAGGCGCATCAGCGAATTGGTCGCGGCGTTAGACAGCGCTGAGCGCCGATACGACCGGATCCGGGATATGCTGGGGGCGGATGTGGTCGTCGACCCGATGCGCCGAAGCGCCTCGCTCCCGATCTCACCTGCGATCACCGCGCGAGTCGCCGGATCGGCGAGCCGCTATGAAACCGGCGGATCAGTTCCCCGCCACTGGCCGCTGGACGAAGCGGGCTTCGTGACCCGCGGCCAGGCCACCGGCGGATCTGGCAACGAGCGGGGAGGGGAGGAGCACCCGGGCATTGATATTGCCCTCCCGATCGGCACCGCAGTACGGGCCGCCGGCGGCGGGACTGTGCTGGAGGCCGGCGAACATCCCGAATACGGCCAGTATGTCGTGCTGGAGCATCCCGACGGATACCGGACCGTGTACGGTCATCTGAGTCGCGTGACTGTCACTCCCGGCATCATGGTTGGCGCTGGTCAGGTGGTGGGCTTGACCGGAAACACCGGAAACTCGAGCGCCCCGCATCTTCACTTTGAGATCCGGCAAAACGGATCTTCAATTGACCCTCGCACTCTTCTGAAGGAGCCTCGTTGATGGCCATCTTCTCCCGTCCCTCCCAGTCGTTCCGTCCGGATGCACCAGCGCGCCGGGGTGAGGGTGCTGGCCTGACCATCATCGCGAGCGGCACCACCGTGGCTGGTGACCTCATGAGTGATGGCATTGTAAAAATCGAGGGGACCGTCGAAGGAAGCATTCGGGCTGCCACTCAGCTCCTGATTGCTCCAGGGGCGGTGGTCCGTGGAGATGTCTTCGCACTGGAAATCGTCGTCGGGGGAGAGATCCGTGGCGGGGTACACGCCGATGAGCGCGTCGAAATCCAGTCCGGAGCCCTGGTCGAGGGGGATATACATACCCAGCGGATACATATCGTGGATGGCGGTCGGGTGAACGGCCACGTCGTCATGGAACCCGAGGGTGCGAGCCGGGGTCATCCTTCCGAGGCGATGGGGTCGGTCGGGCTAACGAACGCCTAGCTTGAACAGGACTTCCCACAATAGTTGATAAGCAGGTCGAAGTTGTGGAAATCACCCCCTGAGCAGTCCCGGAAAATGCCCACTGCCAGACTGTTGTCGAGATACTATCATGAAACTGTTGCATAGTGCTATCTCAATACACGGCCTGTTCATCCTGCTGGGATGCAGTGGGAAGCCGGCGGAAACAGCAGGATTCCGGGTGGGGCTCGTCACCCCAGGCTCGATCGCTGACGCGGCCTGGAACTCGGGAGCCTACAGCGGGCTTGAGGAGATCCGGGATTCACTGGCAGTCAACGTCAGCCATGTCGAAGCACGAACTCCCTCGGAACAGGAAGAGGCCCTTCGCACCTATGCGGCGCAGGGGTACAACCTCGTTTTCGGGCATGGGTTCGAATTCCAAGGGGCGGCGGAACGAGTCTCGGCGCAGTATCCGAAGACCGCATTCGTGGTGACCAGTGGAGAAAGGGTACAGGGGAATGTGTCACCTCTCATCTTCCGACTGCATGAAGCAAGTTACCTGGCCGGGATGGTCGCCGGTGGAATGACCCGAACCAACACGATCGGCTTCGTGGGCGGAATCGAACTTCCGCCCATCAAGCTCGCCGAAGATGCCTGGGTGGCCGGCGCACGGGCCGTGAATCCCAAGGTCACGCCGCGTTCGACGTACCTCAACACCTTTGACGATGTGGCGGCAGGCAGGGAAGCCGCGATCGCGCTACTGCAGGCTGGCGTCGACATGTTCCATCACAACGCCGACCAGGCTGCCCTTGGGGTCTTTCAGGCTGTAAAGGAGTCCCCGGGCGCATTCATCTTTGGCGCCAACCTCGATCAGTCTGCGTTGGCGCCCGCCCGAGTGCTCGGTTCCGCCGTCATCGACCTCCCGCGCGCCTTCCTCACGATCGCAAAGGAAGTACGGGCGGGCGGCTTCCAGCCAACCATCGAATCCTTCGGCTTGAAAAGCGGCGTCATCCGCTACGAGGCCAATAGTGCCCTTGAATCGAGCCTCCCCGAAGCGCTCCGTCAGCGAGTCGCCGCGGCACGGGATTCGATCATCGCCGCCGATACGGTCCGCGCGACAACCCCGTGACGCCCCAGGCAGTCCCCCTCTCCGGGATTACCGACTATCTCGATGGTTACCTCCAGGTCCGGGAGGTACCGGACGAGGCCGCGGCGCTGAACGGGCTGCAGGTCCAGAATGCGGGGACAATCGGACGCATTGTCGCTGCGGTTGATGCCTCCCAGGCGACGATCGATGGGCTCCGCCGGAACGACAAGCACTCCACCCCGCGTTCATCGCCCCTCCTGATCGTCCATCACGGGCTCTTCTGGGATGGCAACAGGCCGGTCACCGGACGCAGGTACCGGCGACTGCGCGCGCTGCTCGAACAGGACGCGGCATTGTACTCCGCCCACATTCCGCTGGATGTGCACGCGGAGGTCGGCAACAACCCGGTTCTCGCGCGCAGTCTCGGCCTGAGCGAACTCTCTCACTTTGGCAATCACAAGGGCCTCCAGCTTGGCATCGCGGGAACCACCCCGGATGCGATCACGACGCGTGAGGAGTTGGCGTCTTCATTGGCCACAACCCTCGGGCTGACCGTCAGCGACATCAAGCTGATTCCCGGCGGGCCGAAACGCATCAGGCGAGTCGGCGTAATCACCGGCGGCGCGGGCAGCGCGATCCTCCAGGCCAGGGACGCCGGCTGCGACACTTTCATCACGGGAGAAGGCGCTGCCCACACCTACTTCGATGCCATGGAAGGCGGGATCAATGTCCTGTACGCCGGTCACTACGCAACCGAGACGGTGGGGGTGAAAGCCCTCGCCGCTCACCTGAGCGCACACTTTAACTTGCCGTGGGAATTTCACGACCACCCCACGGGCATGTAGTCCACCCTCCGGGTGGACTGCCCTGCTCTCCTGTCCCACTTTCCCATGCCTTTCCCGCTCACCCTCCGCAACATCAGCAAGCAATACGGTTCCGTCGTCGCCCTGCGCGACGTCAACTTCGAGCTGGGTGCCGGCGAGATCCATGCCCTGCTTGGCGAGAACGGGGCCGGGAAGTCCACGCTGATGAAAGTGGCCTTCGGCCTGGTGCGTCCAGATTCTGGATCCATCGTGCTCGATGGACGTGCACAGCAGTTGCGCTCTCCGGTCGAGGCGCGACGCGCCGGCATCGGAATGGTGCATCAGCATTTCACCTCGATTCCCGCGTTTACCGTCTGGGAGAATGTGGCCCTGACCGCCGGGTGGTCAATCGCCCGCCCGCGCGTGGCGGAGGAGCGGGTACGCGCGCTGGCGCAGCGGATCGGTTTCGACCTTGATCCACGGAGCCGCGCGGTCGACCTGTCGGCTGGCCTCAAGCAACGGCTCGAAGTGTTGAAGGCGATCGCGGCTGATGCCCGCATTCTGCTCCTCGATGAACCGTCTTCGGTCCTCTCCCCCACCGACGCCGAGCAGTTCCTGTCCCAGCTCACCGGTTTCAAGGCAATGGGTATCGCCTCGGTGCTGATCACCCACAAGTTCTCCGAGGCGCTTGCCATCGCAGACACGGTCACGGTTCTGCGTCGAGGCGAGGTGGTTCACAGCGGCCCGATCGGCACCACGAATGCCACCGACCTCGCGCGACACATCCTCGGCGAGCTGCCGCCGGATCGTCGACGTGTGGCCGCCACGGAGCCGGGTGACATCAGAGTGCGAGTGGAGTCACTGACGGTCCTCCGGCAGGGCAGCAGTGGGCCCGGGCTTCGCACTGCGACCATGGTCGCCCGGGCGGGCGAAGTCGTCGGCATCGCGGCGGTCGAGGGCAACGGGCAGCGCGAGTTGCTGCGGGCCATCGCCGGAATGGCCGAGGCAAAAAGCGGTCGCATTGACGTCGAAGCGCCCGTTGTCCTGATCCCGGAGGACCGGACAAGCGAAGCGCTCATCGGTGACTTCTCGCTGGCAGAAAACCTGGTGCTCAGCCAGGGCCGGGCGGCGCCGTGGATTCACGGGCCCTGGATCCGGTGGCGGCAGGCCCACGATCGCACGGCACAGTTGATCGAGAGCTTCGGGGTCCGGGCCTCGGGGAGCGAGATGGCGGCGCGCGGGTTGAGCGGCGGGAATCAGCAGCGGATGGTGATCGCGGCGGCGCTGGAACGACGACCTGCGGTGCTGGTGGCGGAGAATCCCACCCGCGGGCTCGATTTCAAGGCCACCGCCGAGATTCACGATCGACTGCGCGCGGCGGCTGGCGCAGGCGTCGCCGTGATCGTCCATCTTGCCGATCTCGACGAGCTGATGTCGGTCGCGGATCGCATTGTGGTGCTCGCAGCAGGTATCGCCACCGAAATGCCCACAGGAGCTTCGCGGGATGCCATCGGCCGACAGATGCTCGCTGGGGCTGGCTGAGCGGTGGGTGTGAACCCGGCGGTGCGCTCCCTCCTCTCGGCCGTGGCCGCGATGGGCGTGGGGCTGGCCGTACTCGCCCTCGGGTTGACGCTCAGCGGTTACGACGCGATCGCCGCACTCTCCGCCATGGGTGCAGGGGCGTTTGGCTCTCCCGACGCGATACTCTCCGCCGTGCTTCCGCGGGCGATCCCGCTCATTCTGATCGGCCTCGGCATCGGCCTCGCTTTTCGGGGGGGCGCGCTCAACATCGGGGCGGAGGGACAGTTCTACGCCGGTGCGATCGCCGCCACCTGGGTCGGACTGCTGGTTGGGGGGTGGACCAGCGGGCTGGGCGCCACGTGGGCCCGCCTCGTGACCGTGCCGATGGTGCTGCTCGCGGCAGTAATCGCGGGGATGTTGTGGGCCGCTGTTCCCGTCATCCTGAAGTTGAGATTCGGCGTCCTCGAAGTGATCAGTACCCTGCTGCTCAACTTCGTCGGCGAAGCGCTCGTGAGCTGGATGGTGCAGGGCCCGCTGCAGGAATCGAAGCACATCTATCCCCAAAGTGATCTCCTGCCCGTGGCGGCGCGCCTGCCACAGCTGCCAGGCACCCGGCTCCATCTCGGCTTAGCCCTCGCGCTCCTGCTCGCAGTGACACTGTGGGCGTTCGGGCGATGGACGCTGGCCGGATTCGCGTTACGGGCGACTGGCGCCAATCCGGTGGCAGCCGCGGTGGTCGGCCACATCAACACCCGACGGGTGTTTGGACTCGCTTTGCTGGGGTCGGGTGCCCTCGCCGGACTGGCGGGAGGTGCTGAGGTCAGCGGAACGACCTTCGCGTTGTTCCAGAATCTCTCTCCGGGGTATGGCTTCACCGGCATCGCGGTGGCGCTGCTCGCGCAGCTCAATCCGCTGGCGACCATCGGCACGGGGCTCCTGTTCGCGGCGCTGGAAGCCGGGGCCAGTGGGATGCAGCGTGATGCCGGTGTTCCCGCGATCGCGGTCTATGTCGTGGAGGCGACGATCATCATCGTGGTGATCGTGGCCGAGGCGAGGCGCCGCCGAGTAGCGCTTCGGGCCGCTGGCGGAGAGGTATGACATGAACGAGAGTCTCCTCACTGCATTCTTGACCGCAGCCGTCCGGGTCGCGACACCTCTGCTTCTGGCGGCATTGGGCGAAACCGTCTCGGAGCGTGGTGGGGTCATCAATCTTGGTATCGAGGGTGCGATGCTCGCCGGTGCGCTGGGCGCCGCACTCGGGGCCACCGCGGGAGGTCCGTGGGCGGGGGTGCTCGCGGCGATTGCCGGTGGACTCCTGGTGTCGGCGGCGTTCGCGGCGATCGCCATTGGTGCCGATGCCGACCAGATCATCACCGGCACGGCGATGACGCTGGCATCGATCGGGTTGACCGGTGCGATCTACCGATCGGCGTACGGCACCGCGGGCGTCGGGCTCTCACTGCCGACCCTGCCCGTTGTTGTTGTTCCAGGACTCTCAGACATTCCCGTGGTCGGTCCTGCGTTCTTTCAACAGAGCGCCCTGACGTATATCGCCTACCTGCTGGTGCCTGTGCTCTGGTGGAGTCTGTTCCGCACTCGATTCGGGCTGACGCTGCGCGCCAGCGGCGAGTCCGCCGAGCATGCCAGGGCGGCTGGGGTGCGGGTGACACGGGTGCGGGTGATCGGTGTGCTCATCGGCGGTGCGCTCGCCGGGCTCGCCGGGGCGAGTCTGGTGCTGGCACAGGTCGGCACTTTCGCGGAGAAAATGACGGCGGGGCGCGGCTTCATCGCCATTGCGATCGTGGTCCTGGGCTCCTGGCATCCCGGTCGGGTATTCGGTGCCGCGCTCTTCTTCGGTGCGGCGATGGCCCTTCAGTTCCTCCTCCAGTCGTTTCTGCTCGGCGTGCCGTATCAGGTTTTCTTGCTGCTGCCATACCTGCTCACGCTGCTGGTGCTGGCGGGCGTGGTGGGCCAAGTGCGGGCGCCGGCCGGGCTGGGGAAGGGGTAGCTGAAGCCGTCAACCGGTTTCGAGGCCCACTCCTACGGGGTCATCCCAGCCCCCCTTCCCTCGCCGGACTCAAGCCGGGCGCCACTCGTGTTAGGCTTTCCGCGTGACAGTGCCTTAGCACAAATGAAGCACCTTGCCGTATCTCGGCTCTTTCAAGCTATTCAAACGGGCGATGACGCCCTGTTGCTCGCGGAGTATTCCATTCCGGATAACGCGACGCGACCATTGTCGCCGGCATGCACGGGCATAGTCCCAGCCGTCACTGCCCTGAGAGCCGTTGCGCGGCGCCCAGCCGGGCGGCTGCCGAAGGGGCAGCACTTGCCGGCCTATTTTCTGAAGCCCGTCTCAATCGATTCCAGCGGGTACTCTATCCTCAACTTAGACGTTGTGCTCGAAACATCACCCGGGATTACGAAGCTGACTCCCGTAACACTGGTCTACGATACCTTGACTGGCGCTTGGTCTGGAGTTCACCCGCTTTCGCGGAGAGGTGGCGTATTGGGGGTTCACGCCGCCTCTGCCATGCTCCGCTCGTCGTGCCTGGGCGACCGGTTGCCCGGGGCCGAATGCCGCCGGTGCGGATGGTACCACCCTTCGATGTACTGCAACAGATCGCGCCGGGCTGCGGCGTGCGTGCGGGAGGTCCGCCGATCGAGCCGCTCACACTCCAGCGTCGCAAAGAAGCGCTCCGCCATCGCGTGGTCGTCGGCGCTGCCGACCGCCCCGCGCGACGGGCGCACCCCGAGCTGCCGGCACCGCTGCCCGACGGCCAGGGCCGTCTACTGACAGCCGCGATCCGAAGGATGAATCACGGCGCACGGTCGACGCGGCGTGATGGCCATGTTGAGCGCCGCGAGCACCAGGGCCGTCGTGCGATGCGTGGCCATTGCCCAGCCCACCACCCGTCGACTCCACCCATCCAGGACGATGGCCCGGTAGAGAAAGCCGGCCCACGTCGGGACGTACGTGATAGCCGCGACCCACAATTGATTCGGGGCCGGGGCGACCAACTGGCGCTGCCCCACGTCCGCCGCCGCGTGCTCCTCCGGTCCGCGCCGCGTGGTGCGCACGCCGCGCCGGCGGCTCACGCCCACCCGCCCGCCGATCGTCATGACCCGCGCCACGCGCTTCGGACCGACGGGCATGGCGATGTCGTGCAGATCGCCCACGAGCCGCGGGGCCCCGGACGTGCCGTCCGAGCGCGCGTGGAAGGCCCGCCGATGCGCCAGGATCTCGGCATCGCGCTGCGCGCGCGCCGACGGCGGACGATCGCGCCACGCGTAGCAGCCACTCGGGGAGACCCGGAGGACGCGACACGGCGTCGCGATCGGGCAGACCGCCTGGTGGTCCCTCACGAACCCGTAGACCGGTCGGGGATCGTGCCGGTCTCCCGGGCGCACCAGGCCGCGGCTTTTGACAGAATCTCGCGCTCCAGCTTCACCTGCCGCAGCTCCCGCCGGAGCCGGACGAGCTCCACGCGCTCCTCGCTGGGGAGTCCGTCGTCGCGTCGGCCCCCATCGCGGTCGGCCTGGGCGACCCCATGGCGAATCGTCTGGGCGCTCGGCTCACACTCCTTCGCCAAGGCCTCGGGGGTCCGCCCCGCCCGGGCCAGCGCGATCAGCGGCTGACGGAACTCCGGGGGGTAGGTGCGTTGGGCCATCGTGGCATCCTCCTCCCCAAAGAGTGAGGTCGCCACGAAACCGGGTCAACTCCAGAGGATCCCTTCGGCCATCACTGGTGGCTGGCACAACACATGGAGGATCTCTCCAAGGAAGAGCTCCGGGAGGCGGCTGAAGCGTTCTTCGCAATGGCGAAGTAGACCGCCCCGGCCCAATAAAGGTCACGGCGGCGGGCATCCAACCGGGTGCTCGCCGCTGGTGTTTTCCGCCAAGGTGAATCAGACACCGGGCATACAGTCGGGATTTGCCCCGCGCTGTTGCTGGCCCTGGCCGTCAGTCGTGCCGCAGGGCGATCATCGGATCCACCGCTGCCGCCCGCCGGGCCGGTACCCAACTGGCGAAGAGTCCCACGACGCCAAGCAGGAAGGCGATCCCGAAGAATGTCACGGGATCCCGCGGGCTGATACCGAAGAGCTGGCTCTTCAGCAGCTCCCCCGCGCCGATCGCGGCGGCGCCGCCGATGAGCAGCCCGAGTCCCGTAAGGCGCATGGCACGGGCAACGATCATCCCTACCACATCTCCCTGCCGCGCCCCAAGGGCGACCCGGACGCCGATTTCCCGGGCTCGGCGGCTCACGTTGTACGACATCACGCCGTAGATGCCGATGGCCGAGAGCAGCAACGCCAGTCCCCCGATGGCCGCGAGCATGATGGCGCCGACTTTCTGCGGCCAATACGCAATCGTGTTGAACTCGGCCATGCTCCGCGGGTCCAGGAACGGCAGCGTGGCGCTGACTTCCGCGAACGCGCCGCGGAGCGCCGCGGTGAGCGCCAACGGCTCCCCGGCCGTCCGCACGTGCACCGTGAAGGCGGGTGGCGCGGAGCGCACCGAATAGGCGCGGAACACCATCGGCAGCGGATTCTCGGTGTAGCTGTCGTATTTGCTCGTCGCCACCACCCCGACGATTGTCAGCCACTCGTCGCCGGTCGCGTTCACCCGGGCACCGATCGCCGATCGGCCCACGAGGTACTTCCGGAGGAAGGCGTCATTGACCACGGCCACCGGTGCGTCGCCGGCCACATCCGCATCGCTGATGTCTCGTCCCTCCAGGACTCCGATGCCAGTCGTTCGGAAGTAGTCACCGGACACCACGTTATGGCTGATATTCATGTTCTCGTTCGGTGCCGGCGCATACCCTTCGATCCGTATGGGGGTGGAGTTGACCGACCCGGGACCGAGGACGACAGCCCTGGCCACTGCCGCCGCCTCGACGCCGGGCACCGCCCGGATGCGCTCGAGCAGGCCCCGCACCATGCTCACCTGGAGGCTGTCGTTGGCGATGCCCGTCAGCCGCATGTCGGTGCCAACCAGGAGCACGCGATCGGTGCCATGCATCCCCGTGTCCATGGACCGGTACCCATCCAAGCTGCGCACGAACAAGCCAGCCGAGACCAGCGTCACAAGCGCCAACGAGACTTGCGCCACGACCAGTGCGGACTGCAACCGGCCCCGACCGCCGGGCCCATCGCCGATCTCGTCCTTCAAGGCCGGCACGAGAGCCGGCCGTGAGGCCTGCAGCGCCGGCACCAGCCCGAAGACCACAGCGGCGGTCGCCGTGACGGCCGTCGCGAACAGGAGCACCCGAGCGTCCAGCCGGAAGTCGAGACCCACAGGGTATGGCACCGCAGGCAGCAGGGCCAGCATCGCGTCGCGGCCCCAGAAACTCAGGACCAGGCCGAACAGGCCGGCCAGCGCGGCCAGCGCCACGCTCTCGGTCAGCAGCTGGCGCACGAGACGAGACCGTGAAGCGCCAACCGCCAGGCGTACGGCCACCTCGCGACGCCGCGCGATCGCACGGGCGAGCAGCAGGCTCGCCACGTTGGCGCACGCGATCAAGAGCACGAGCCCGGCCAGCGCCAGCAAGGCGATGAGGACCGGTCGCATTGCGCCGGGAGCGTCGACGTCGTTGTGGGGCCGCACGACGGCCCCGAGCGGCTCGGTCAGACCGCCCAACTCCCCGGCACGCTCTGCCAGGGGATTCAGTTCGGCCGTGGCCTGTGCCGCCGTCGCCTCTTCCTTCAGCCGACCCACCACGCCAAGCGACCGATGTTGCCGGTCCTGGAGCAACTGCTCGCCGTCGGGTGTCAGCAGCGGCATTGTGGTGGTCGGCAGGTACAGATTGAGGTTGAGCCCGATATAGGTGCTGCCAAAGCGCGGTGCCGCGACGCCCACGACCGTGAAGGCTGCCCCGTTCAGCGTGATGTTCCGCCCGACCACGCTGGAGTCACTGGCAAAACGGCGCTGCCAGAAGCCGTGGCCCAGGACCGCCACGGGTGCACGGTTCCGCTCATCGTCCATGCTGAGGACCCTGCCGACCGTAGCCCCGACCTGTAGATCCTCGAAGTAGTTGCCCGAGACGAGCATGCCCCACGCGCGATCGGTCGGCCCGGAGCCCTCGCGGAGCCCCAGTTGGGTCATCTCCCATGCCGCCAGGTCGACGGTGCGCGCGCCCGCCCGCCAGTCCTGGAAGTCCGGCCACGATACCGACCAGGGGGCGCCGTCGGGTGCCCGGGTATGCGCGACGACCAGGCGACCCGAGTCGGGAATTGCCGGCAGCGGATTGAAGACGAAGCCCTGAAGCCAGGTGAATACCGTGGCGGTGGCTCCGATGCCGAGGCCGAGCGACACGACGGCGATCAGCGTCAGCGCCGGTTGCCGGGCGAAGGACCGGAACGCGAAGCGAACGTCCTGCCAGAGGGATCCCATGAGTTCGTCGCCTCAGATGAGCCAGCGGGGGGGTGTCCGGCGCGACCATCGGCCGTCGCTCGCTGCTGCTCGAGCCACGACACGGTGCCAACGGGCAAGGCGTATGCCGTCAGGTGGACCAACCCAACGCGTTGTTAGACGCCAGTTTGTCGGATTTGCCGCGAGCGACCGGTTCCCGGAAGCGGGACCGCTTGTCCCACTACCGGACAGCAACTCCCCTCGGATTGGCGTTCGTGTTCGAAATGTGCAAACCTGTCAGTGCGCCGGCGGCCCCGCCGGATGCTTGCGGCACACGGGAGGCTGCTCGACTGTGTACACCAGCGCCGCCACACGCCAGCGTCCTTCACTCTTCATCAGGGTGAAGACGTCCACCCCGCAGTGCGACCACGTGTCCATACCCCCCACCACCGCGGAATCGAGCGTGAGGCGTGCCAGCGTCGCGCTGTCGCCGCTGGTGAGCGCCGCCAGCCCGGAGTCGGCCACGGCGATCGCCGCCCTGCCCTCGGTGTCGATGGCCTGGGCCCGCCCCAGTCGGGCAGAGAACGTCACGACCAGTACCAGGACGGACGCGCGCATCATGGTGTGCAGTAGGGACTCCTCACGCGAGCATCGCTCTGTTGTCCTGAATCCTGGTGATCAAGGCGCCGGCGAATTACCGCACCCCGTCATGGTATACGTCCAGGTCCCGCCCGTGCCGTCGGTCAGGATGATCGACTTCCCGTCCGGCGAGTGTTTGACGGTCGCCGAGGCCGGCATGGCATAGTACATGGCGGCGCACCCGCGCGCCGATCCCCTGAGGCCTGCGCGCGCGCCGGCCCATCGGTCTGGGCCGCGCGGCGTGCGCGACGCGCCCCGGCCTGGCGGCGGGAGCACCCGGCGGGGAGCAGACCCGTCGCGGGGGCGATCGCCGTCCCCCCCCCCGGCGGGGAGCAGACCCGTCGCGGGGGCGATCGCCGTCCCCCCCCCCCCGACGACGCGCCCGGAGCGGTCGAGCCCGGCCCCAGACCGCTCATCGGCCCCTCACGCGCCGCCAGAATCCGGACTATGCTTACGTGACCGCGACTGCATTTCCTATCCCGCGACATGAGGTTTGCTGACTCTGTACACCAGCATCAGGAAGAATCTCGCCGTTCGATTCCGCTGACCTCCGGCGCTACTCGTTGTTCGGGACTGGCTCATGCGTCTGTCGTTGCGATTCATCATTCCGCTGGTCCTGGCTCTCGCCGCGGTCGCCTACGGCATACTGCCCCTGGTCGACCGGCTGACGGTGCGCTGGTTCGTTCGCGACCTGGACATTCGCGCCAACCTGATCACCAACACCATCCAGGAGCCGATGCAGGACCTCATCCGGGCCGGCAACCACCCCCGGATACTCCAGTATTTTTCCCGGATCATCCAGGATGAACGCATCTACGCCCTCGGCTACTGCCCGTCGCCGCAGGAACATCCGCTGGCCACGACGACGCTGCCGGCGAGCATTGATTGCGGAAGCCTGGACCAGTATTCCGGTCCGTCCGGACACCTGTTGAGTCGCCCCGACGGGCCCCTGCTCGTGTCCGTGAGGCCGATGGAAACCGAGCAGGCGCCGGCCGGCAGGCTGGTGCTGGTGCACGATATGAGTTTTGCGGTGCGACGCAGCGAGGAAACCCGCCGCTATCTGTTCATCTTCTTTGTCGGCCTTGGCGCCACAGTCTCGCTCATCACCGTGGTGATCGCGCAACTCAGCTGGCGAGGCTGGGAGCAGGGGGTGCGGGCGTTGCTGCGTGGCGAGGGACTGCTGCGCCCCGCGAAGCCGGCAGAACTGACCGAGTTCCTGCCGATCGCCACGGATCTCCGCGCCCTGATCCGCGATATCGAGGCCGAGCACCGCGCCCGCAACGACGACCAGCTCGCCTGGAGTGCCGACACACTGCGCGGACTGCTGCACGGCGAATTGCGCGGGCAGGAAGTGATCGTGGTGTCCAATCGTGAGCCCTACATCCACGTTCGCCACGGCAGTGAGATCGTCGTGCAGCGGCCCGCCAGCGGCCTGGTGACCGCCGTCGAACCGATCATGCGCGCCTGCTCGGGGACCTGGATCGCGCACGGCAGCGGTTCGGCCGACCGCGACGTGGTGGATACTGATGATCGCGTTGGTGTGCCGCTGGATCACCCGGCCTACCAGATCCGCCGCGTCTGGCTCAGTCCCGAAGAAGAAGCCGGTTACTACTACGGCTTCTCGAACGAGGGATTGTGGCCGCTGTGTCACATCGCGCACGTCCGCCCAACGTTCCGGACGGCGGACTGGGAGCAGTACCGGCAAGTCAATCAGCGCTTCGCCATGACGGTCGTCGAGGAAGCGAAGTCGGCGGATCCCATCGTCCTGGTACAGGATTATCACTTCGCGCTGCTGCCCCGGATGATCCGGGAGGCATTGCCCGACGCCACCATCGTGACCTTCTGGCACATTCCGTGGCCGAACCCGGAGGCCTTTGCCATCTGCCCCTGGCGCGAAGAGTTGCTCGATGGCCTCCTCGGCAGCAGCATCCTGGGCTTCCACACGCAGTTTCACTGCAACAATTTCGTGGACACGGTGGATCGGCTGCTGGAAGCCCGGGCGGACCGCGAGACCTTCACGGTCACCTACCGTGGCGCACCGACGGCCGTCAACCGCTACCCGATTTCGATCGATTGGCCGCCGTTGCCAAACCTGGTAAGCAAACCGATCGAGCAGTGCCGGCAGGACATCCGCCGGCAGCACGACCTTCCTGACGGCCACGCGATCGGCGCCGGCATCGACCGTCTGGACTACACCAAGGGTATCGAAGAGCGGCTGCGCGCGGTCGAACGATTGCTGGAGATCCATCCGGAGTGGGTGGGCCGGTTCACCTTCATCCAGGTCGCCGCGCCGACGCGCGCCCGTATCGAGGAATACCAGCACTACGAGACCCGGGTGCGCGCGCTGGTCGCCCGCATCAATGAACGCTTTGCCGGCGCCAGGCATCCGCCGATCATCTTCAAGGCCGCCCACCACGAGCCCGAGCAGGTGTACGAGTACTATCGGGCGTCGGACCTGTGCTTCGTCAGCAGCCTGCACGACGGGATGAACCTGGTGGCCAAGGAGTTCGTGTCGTCGCGCGATGACGAACGCGGCGTGCTGCTGCTGAGCCAGTTCACCGGTGTCGCGAGGGAACTGCCGGAAGCGATCATTGTGAACCCCTACGACACCGACCAATGCGCCACTGCGCTGCACATGGCGCTGACGATGCCGGAGGGCGAGCAGCGGGCCCGCATGCGGCTCATGCGCGGGCTGATCCAGGAATTCAACGTCTATCGCTGGGCCGGACGCATGCTCATTGACGCGGCCGGCATGCGCAGCCGGAGCCGGCTGTTGTCGCGCAGTTCCGTATCGGGCATGAGCCGCGTGCCGAGCACAGTGGCCGAGGCCGCGTCATGACCCGCCCGGGAATCGCGCTGGCACCGAGTCCGGCATGGGCCTATTTCCTTGACATCGACGGCACGTTGGTCGCGATTGCCAGGTCACCGGGGCAGGTGCGCATTGACCGCAGCCTGCGCTCGGCCATCGAGGCGCTGCACGAGGCCACGGGCGGCGCCGTGGCCCTGATCACGGGGCGCGGTATTGCCGATGTCGACCGACTGTTCCCCGGCATCCGCCTGGCCGCGGCAGGCCAGCACGGCATCGAACGGCGTAGCGCGCGGGGCCGGATTTCACTCCACGCTGCTCCGTCACTGCGCCCGGCCGCGGTGCACAAGCTGGCCGAGTCCGTGGCGCGTTATGCCGGCCTGCAGCTGGAGAACAAGGGACGCTCGCTCGCCATTCACTACCGCGGCGCCCCGCGGCTGGGCGGTTATGTTCACCGGTTGGCGCACACCATGGTCGCGCGATTGGGCAAGGCGTACTGTGCGCAATCGGGCAAGCGCGTGGTCGAGATCAGACCCGCCAGCAAGGACAAGGGCACGGCGATCCAGGAGTTCATGCGCGAGCCACCCTTCGCCGGCCGCATCCCGGTGTTTCTCGGTGATGACCGGACGGACGAGCACGGCTTCGTCATGGTCAATCGCCTCGGCGGACACTCGCTGAAGATCGGCCCGGGGCCGACGGCCGCGCGATGGCGACTGCGGGACGTCGCGGCCGCGCGCGCCTGGCTCCATCGCGCGCACGCGGAAAGCGACGGCAGACGTGAACTCTCTTGATCTCGGATTGGTCGGCAACGGCACGATCAGCGCGCTCGTCAATCCGGCCGGCGAAATCGTCTGGGCCTGCTTCCCGAGATTCGATGGAGATCCGGCCTTCTGTTCGCTGCTGCACGAGCGGAGCGGCACGGACGCGGCCGGATTCTTTGCCGCGGAACTGATCGATTGCGTCCGGACCGAGCAGGAGTATCTCGCCAACACGCCGGTGCTGATCACCCGACAATACGACAGCAGCGGATCCGCCATCGAGATCACCGACTTCGCCCCGCGCTTCCGTCACTTCGAGCGGATGTTCTGTCCCATGGCGCTGGTACGGAATATTCAGCGGGTTGCCGGCAACCCGCGGGTCCGGGTCCGGGTCCGGCCGGCCCATCACTACGGAGCGTTCGCCGCGGATCATACGCGCGGCAGTCACCACGTCCGTTACCTCGGCGGTCCCGTGGTGATCCGCCTGACCACCGACGCGTCCGTGACCGCCGTGGTGGAGGAAACGCCATTCTTTCTCGAAGATCGCGTCACCCTGTTCCTCGGCCCCGATGAAACCGTGCAGGGCGAAGTCGGCGAGGTGGCGCGGCGTTTTTTCGAGCAGACGATCGCCTGGTGGCGCGACTGGGTTCGCAACCTGGCCATTCCCTTCGAGTGGCAGGACGCGGTGATCCGCGCGGCCATCACCCTGCAGCTCAACGCGTTCGAGGACACCGGCGCCATCGTGGCCGCGATGACGACCTCGATTCCCGAAGCGCCGAACAGCGGCCGCAACTGGGACTATCGCTACTGCTGGCTTCGCGACGCGTACTTCGTGGTGGATGCGCTTAATCGGCTCGGGGCCACCCGGACGATGGAGCAGTACCTCGCCTATATCCTCAACGTCGTCGCCGGCGCCCCGGACGGGCGTCTCCAGCCGGTCTACGGCATCAGCGGGCACAGTGTCATCGAAGAACGGCAACTCGATTCACTGCCGGGCTATCGTGGCATGGGTCCCGTCCGGGTCGGCAACCAGGCGTACGGACAGATCCAGCACGATGTGTACGGCTCAGCCATCCTTGCCGCTACCCACGTCTTCTTCGATCGCCGGCTGGTCCGCCACGGCGATGACGTCATGTTTCACCGGCTCGAAGCCCTGGGCGAACGCGCGGCGCGTCTCTATGACCAGCCCGACGCCGGGATATGGGAACTGCGTGGCAGCGGGCGCGTGCACACCTTCTCGAGCGTCATCTGCTGGGCAGGTTGCGACCGGCTGGCGCGCATCGCCACGCGGCTCGGACTGGCGGAACGCGCCGAGTACTGGCGCGGCGTGGCCGCCAATATCCACGAGGTCGTATCCCGCCGGTCCTGGAGTGCAGCGCACGGCAGTTTCATGGCGACGATGGACGGCGACACCCTGGACGCGAGCCTGCTCCTGCTGCACGAGGTCGGCTTCCTGGCAGCCGACGACCCGCGCTTCGCCGGCACCGTGGCCGCGATCGAGCGGGACATGCGCCGCGGTGATTTCATCTACCGCTACATCGAACGCGACGATTTCGGCGCACCCGAAAACGCCTTTCTCGTCTGCACCTTCTGGTACATCGAGGCCCTGGCCGCGCTTGGCCGGCGCGACGAGGCGCGGGCGTTGTTCGAGACCATCCTCGGCTGCCGCAACCGGCATGGGCTGCTGGCCGAGGACATCGATCCGCAGACGCACGAGCAGTGGGGCAACTACGTGCAGACCTACGGTATGGTCGGCCTGATCTCGTCGGCCATCCGCCTGTCCATCCCCTGGGATCAGGCCTTCTAGGTTTGCGTCCCATACCGGGCTGCCCGTATGCTAGCGGCCCGTGAACGCGCCCCGGCCTGGCGGCGGGAGCACCCGGCGGGGAGCAGACCCGTCGCGGGGGCGATCGCCGTCCCCCCCGACGACGCGCCCGGAGCGGTCGAGCCCGCGCCCCAGACCGCTCATCGGCCCCTCACGCGCCGCCAGAATCCGGAGGATGCTCACGCGACCGCGATTCAATTTCCTATCCCTGCCGGGCTTGTGCGGCTCCCGTTCGCGCGGTTCGTGCTCATTTGCCTCGAGGGGCGCAGCGTTCGATTCGGAGCGCTCGCCGCGATGCCCGCACTCGGCCGCCTCTGGCTCGGCTGACCCGGTTCAACTGCGTCGATTCAGCGTAGCCCTTCGAGGAAGAAGGCCGCGAGTTCCGCGCGCCCGCCGAGTCCGGACTTCTCATAGACCGCCACCGCATGCTGCCGCACGGTGCGCTCGCTGCGCCCCGTCGCCGCGGCGATCTGCTTGTGGCCCTGGCCCCTGAGCAGCTGCAGCGCGATCTCGCGCTCCGTCGGCGTGAGCCCCCAGGCCGCGCACTGCTCGTCGATCGCGCGTCCGAGTCCCGCGAGTGAAGCCTCCGCGCGGGCGCGCCAGACGTCGCGCTCCTGCTCGCGTTCGGCAAGCGAGCGCCGGGTGCCGGCGAGCGAGGCCGCGGCGCGACGCCAGCCACGCGCGAGGTAGAGCGCGGTCCCGCCGCTGGCGAGCATGAGGGTCAGCTCCACCAGCACATGCGGCGTGAGCCAGTGCTCCGGCTGGTCGAGCCAGAGGTCGATCGCCCCGCCGGCCGCGACGACGGCCAACAGGAGCATCACCAGCAGGCGCAGCTGCGCCGAATCCAGCCCCTCGTCGACCTCGTCCATTTCGCCTCGTCCTCCGTTCCGTATCCGTCATCCGCCGGAGGGCCTCCGGCGTCCGTACCTCTGGCTCCGTTCGCGTCGAACGTCGGATGGTGCCGCCCTTCGGGCCGGCCGATCATGAACCCGAGGCCGCGGGACGATCCCCGGCCGCCAACTCAGCCGGAGGATCGCGCCATGCTCAGCAATCTACTCCCCACACCCCTGCACCCCGCAGTGGTGCACCTGCCGATCGCCCTCACCCTGCTCGTGCCGATCTTCGCCGTGGGTGCGATCATCGCCATCAAGCGCGGCACCAAGGTGCTCAGAGCCTGGGGCATCGCCGCCGCGATGCTGGCGGCGCTCTCGTTGAGCGCGTTCGTGTCGCTCGAGACCGGCGAGGACCAGGAGGAGAAGGTCGAGCGTGTCGTCCCGGAGCAGGCGCTCGAGACTCATGAGGAGGCGGCGAAGACCTTCCTACTCCTCTCGCTCGGCGTGCTCGGCGTGGCCGGCCTTGGCCTGCTGGGAGGGAAGCTCGGTGCCACCGCGCGCTGCGCGGCCGCGGCCGGCACGCTCGCGCTCGTCGTGGCGGGCTACAACGTCGGTCATTCAGGGGGCAGGCTGGTCTACACGTACGGCGCAGCGAGCGCGTACACCACCCGGGGCGCGTCGCAGGGTGCAGCGCCGGGACTCGCGACCGGCACATCGGGCGGCGCTGACGCGGCACGCGGCGTCAGGGCTGGCGGCGTCACGGCGGACGACGGAGATGATGACGATCGTTGATCTGGTGCCGGTGCGCGTTGGGAGTCCCATATACCGCGGCGCCGAAGATCCGACCCACGGCGTACGCGAGTCCCATCGCGAAGGCGCCCCAGAACCCGACACGGAACGCGCCGGTGCGAGCCTTGGCTCCACCGGCGCGGGCCGCTATCCCCCGAGCACCACCAGCAACAGGAGCGAAGCCAAGGTCACCGACCAGGGCAGCACCGGACCAGGGGAGAGCCACGCGACCGCGAGCGGCAGCGCGGCGCCGACCGCGAAGGTCCCCACCGACGCGATCGCGGCCTGCAGCGGACGCGCGCGTTGATGATCGGTGATCCCGAGCTCGTCTCGGAGGTGCGCCCCGAGCGCAGAAGTGGCCCCGGTAATCTGAACAGGTGGGCTAGGTGGACCAGCGGGCTCCCCGGGCGAGATTACGCCCACAGCCAAGGAGCTCCTGATGTCGAAACGTCCCCGCCGGACCCACGCCCCCGCCTTCAAGGCTAAGGTGGCCCTCGCCGCCATCCGGGCGGAAGGCACGCTCGCCGAGCTGGCGAAGCGCTTTGATGTCCACCCCGGCCAGATCACGGCGTGGAAGGACCAGGTCCTGGCGAGTCTCGCCGATGTCTTTGCGGAGGGCGGCCGGCGCACCGAGCCGCCCGTCGATGTGAAGACGCTGCACGCAAAGATTGGTGCGCTGGCGCTGGAGAATGATTGTTTAGAACACGCGCTCGGCACGGCCGGCCTGCTGAGCGCCACGCGATGATCGACCGGACCCATGCTCTGCCGCTCACGCGGCAGGCGGCGGCGCTGGGGATCAGCCGGGGCGCGGTCTACGACGCGCCGCGTCCGGCCTCGGTCCTCGATCTCGCCCTGATGCGGCAGATGGGGATCGCGGCGATCGCCCCGCAGCCGGGCACCAGCCGCCGGCACCGCGCCCACCCGGTGTTTCCGTACCTGCTGCGCCACCGCACGATCACCCAGCCGAACGAGGTCTGGGCAATGGACATCACCTATATCCCGATGGCGCACGGGTTCGTGTACCTCGCCGCGGTGCTGGACTGGGCGAGCCGCCGGGTGCTCAGCTGGCGGGTCTCGATCACGCTCGACAGCGCCTTCTGCGTCGCGGCCGTGGAGGAGGCGATCGCCCGCTACGGCTGCCCCACGATCGTCAATACCGACCAGGGTGCGCAGTTTACGAGTAGCGCCTTCACCGGCCTGCTCCTCGATCACGGTATCCGCATCAGCATGGATGGGCGCGGCTGCTGGCGCGACACCATCGTCGGCGAGCGGCTCTGGCGCTCGCTCACGTACGAAGAGGTCTACCTGCACGGGTACGACTCCGTGGCGGCCGCAACGGCGGGGATCGGGCGCTACTGTACGCTGTACAACACCCGGCGTCCTCACTCGAGCTTGGCCGACCGCACGCCCGACGAGGCCTACTTCCACCCGCTGCCGCTCGCCGAGGCCGCATGACCCCGCTCGCCGATCCACTGATCGCGCCCGGTTTCACTGGACAGAAAAGCGGAGCCACTTCTCCAGGTACTTGGTACTGATAGTCAGGGTACCGGCTACAAGCTCGGCGCACAGGCTGATCTCTCTTTGCTAGTGGTCGGATTGACCTACGGTCAGGTTGAGACCTCGATGGCTTGGGGCGCGCTCGATGGTCCGAACTTCCGTTCCCCGGGAACCGACCGGCTCTCTATCGGCGTGGAAACGCCAGAGCTCTCACCGATTCCTCTTAGGCCACAACTGACAGCGGAGCTTGACTTCGACCGCGGTGCGACCGAGGACTTATGGATGCGGGGCAGCATCGCGCTGTCGCTCGTGCGGGGAAACGTTGAGGCACTCGTCGGGGGAGCCCTATCAACCTATCAGCGCTCTCGAAGCTACGCGGAAGTCGGCGTTCTGGTCGGCTTCGACCGTCTAAGTCTGGGCTTTGGCCTCAGATTCGGAGCCGACCCGGTTCCGGGCGACTCATACTCCTTCGGCGGGGAAGTCCACGCGAAGTAGCCCCAAGCCACTGTTCGATCTCCTACTTTCCTACAACGCCCTTGCGACGAACGCATCCGGTAAACGGTTGGCTTCGACGCGGGCACTTTCGCGGAGAACATGACGGCGGGGTGCGGCTTCATCGCCCAGGTCGCGTCCTCGGCGCTGCGCTGTTCTTTGGTGCAGCGATGGCGCTCCAGTTCCTGTTTCAGTCGTTTCTGCTCGGCGTGCCGTATCAGGTTTTCTTGCTGCTGCCATACCTGCTCACGCTGCTGGTGCTCGCCGGGGTGGTGGGGAAGGTGAAGGCACCGGCGGACCTGGGGCGGTAGCTCGCACCAGAGGAAGAAGCGCGCGCTGCTATTCGGCCGGTGGTGTCGCGCCGAGCGCCATCTCCGCCCGTGTCTTCGCAATCAGGTCCCGCACCCGGTCCCGCAGTGCGGGCACGTCGGCGATCGTGAGGCCGTTCGTTTCGATCGGTTCGAGTACCCGTACCTCCGCCCGCGCCGGATTCACCCGCCAGTCGTGCTTGCGGAGCGCCGTACTGGTTCCGCACACCACCAGCGGCAGAATCGGGACTCCCGCGTCGATGGCCAAACGGAACGCCCCGTCCTTGAACGGCAGCAACTGGCCATCTACCGAGCGGGTTCCCTCCGGGAAGAACATGACCGACACTCGTTGAGCCAGAATGGTGCGACACCGCCGCATCGCTTCGACCGCACTCCGCCGGTCTCCCCGCAGTACCGGAATGTCACCGGCGAGCCACATGTCCCACCCCATGATCGGAATCTTCATCAGCTCCACCTTGGAAAACCACTTCATTTCCCACGGCAGGTGACTGATCAGGAGGATGTCGACGAAAGACTCGTGGTTGGCGACCACCACGTAGGGGCGTCGCGGGTCTGTCGGCGGCGTGCCACTGACCCGGAAGTCCCACAGTGGATTGAGCGCGGTCATCACGACCGCGATCTTGCGGAAGAAGAGCCCGATCCAATAGCGCCCTGGATCAAAGGGCGCCGTCACCAGGCGGAGAATTACCATCAGGGGGAACCAGAGCAGCAGACATGCCCCGAGGACGCTCCAGATCCAGATGGAAACCAGTGAAATCCAGAAACGTGACATGGCGGAGGGAGGGAACGCAGTGCTCATTCGTGCACGTGCTCTTCGGGGACCTGATCATCCCACAGCGCAAAGACATTGCCGTCCGGGTCCGCAATCATCGCCATGACCCCGAAGGACTGCCGGGTCGGCTCCGTCAGAAAGCGCACGCCACGCTGGTGCAGATGTTCGCAATAGCTCAGGATGCCGTCGATCTGGAAGGTGATCCCGGTATGCCGGCCGACGAGCGCCTTCGCATCTGGATGCACCGCGGGGTGGATGCCCAGGTTCATCGCTCCGCCGACAAATTCGGCGCCGAAGGAGCCCTCTCGAATCAGCGGTAGCTCCAGATCATCCCGGTAGAAGCGCTTTGCGCGATCGATATCCGTCACGAAGATGGCGATCGAATGCAGTGTCGGTGGCATGGCGGGAAGTTAGAGTGGGCCGGGGGAAGGGAGAAGGGAGATTAGGCGATTGGGCGATTGGGCGATTGGAGTCAGTCGATATTTCCGGAGAGGCTCCGCCACGCCGCCTTCCAGTTGCGACGCATGCGCTCGAGTCCTGGGCGCGACAACGGTGTGTCGCCGAACCGTCGCTCGAATTCCGCCTCATCCATGCTCTCGAAGAATGCCGCACCTGCGTCGTCGAAGGTCTCGCGCGGCCGGAACTCCGCAATGGTGCTCGGTGAGGCAAAACGCTCATTCCAGGGACAGACCTCGTTGCAGATATCGCAGCCGAATGCCCAGCCACCCAGATTATCCCCGACCTCTGGCGGGATCGGTCCCTTCTGCTCGATGGTCACATACGAGATGCACCGTGTTGCATCGAGCAGGCGTGGCTCGACAAACGCTCCCGTCGGACAGGCGTCGAGGCAGCGGGTGCAGCTGCCGCAGTGATCGGTCTCGAACGGCTGATCGATGGGCAGTTCGAGATCGGTCAGGACCGACCCGATGAAGAACCACGACCCGACGCCGGGACGGATCAACATCGTGTTCTTGCCGATCCAGCCGAGGCCCGCTCGCTGGGCGAGCTCACGCTCCGCAATCGGTCCGGTGTCCACATAGGGGCGAGCTGTCGCTGCGCCGTTCTTCCGAAGGAACTCAGCCAGTTGCTCGAGCCGCCGGAAGGTCACCCGATGGTAGTCCTCCCCCTGGGCATACCGGGCGATTGTTGGTAGTTTGGCGGCTTGCTGATCGGAGGGCTCGTCCGAGTCGCTGTGACGACCAGCCGAGCCTCCTTGGGTGGCATTCCCGTAGTAGTAGTTATCTAGAACAACTACCGCTCTCCTTGCGGTTTGGTCGGCGAGCTGGGGGTTTTTCCGCTTTTTCGCCTGCCGGTGCAGGTAACGCATGTTTCCGGCGAATCCTCCGGCAAGCCAGCGGGTCAGCTCCTCGGCATGGGGCAGCGGCTCCAGCGTGGTGATGCCGCACGCCAGAAAGCCGAGGCGGGACGCCTCGGCCTTGATGCGCGCGGCCAGAGTCGGCATCGATGTCAGCCCGGGAGGGTCTTCTGCGACATCGGTGGGGGTACCGGGCCGGAGGGGCGGGTAGCCGGGAGTCGGCCGCTGGCGCTCCAGTTGCCGATGATCAGGCGCGCCCCGCGCTGATAGGTGAAGTACGACCAGCCCCATTCGAGCATGACCATCACACGATTGCGAAAGCCGATCAGGAAGAAGATGTGGACGAAGACCCAGGTGAGCCACGCGAAGAACCCGCCAAAGTGCAGTTTCCAGATATCCGCGATCGCGTGCCCCCGGCCGATGACGGCGAGTTGCCCCTTGTCCCAGTACTCGAAGTGCCGGCGCGGCCGACCAGCAAGATCGCCACGAATGGTGCGTGAAGCGTAGCTCCCCATCTGAATGGCGACGGGGCAGATCCCCGGGAGAATTCCGTCTCGCTTATCCGCAAACGCGGCCGCATCCCCGAGGACGAAGAGCTCGGGGTGCCCGGGGATCGTGCAGTCGGGCTCGACCAGGACCCGCCCCACCCGATCGAGCGGCACGCCAAGGGTTCGGGTGAGCGGGCTCGCGATATTCCCTGCCGCCCAGACCACTGTCTGCGTCGGAATTGTCCAGCCGCCGGCGATGACCAGCCCAGCACGGATGTCGCTGACCATCGTCTCTTCCCGCACCTCGACGCCGAGGCGGCGCAGTTCGCGTTTGGCGCGATCAGAAAGCTCCCGTGGGTAGCTCGCAAGAATGCGTTCGCCGCCCTCGAGCAGCATCACGGTCGCTTCCCCGGGGTCTATGTGGCGGAAATCCCGGCGCAGGGCGTAGCGCCGGATTTCGGCGAGCGCGCCGGCGACCTCGACCCCGGTCGGCCCACCGCCGACCACGACAAAAGTCAGGTGAGCGTGTCGCTTGATCGGGTCGTTCTCTCGCTCGGCACGCTCGAAGGAAAGCAGGACCCGCCGCCGGATCTCCTGGGCGTCTTCCAGGCTTTTCAGCCCGGGTGCAAACGGTTCCCAATCGTCCCGGCCGAAATAGGAGTGGCGCGCGCCGGTGGCAAGTACTAGATAGTCGTATGCAATACTACTTCCATCGGTGAGCAGGACCTCGCGCTGATCCGGTCGGATATCTTCAACCTCTCCCATCGCCACCTGGGCGTTCGGCTGATCGCGGAGAATCGAGCGGATCGGGGAGGCGATGTCGTTGGGGGAGAGCGCAGCCGCGGCCACCTGGTAGAGCATCGGCTGGAACAGGTGGTGATTCTCCCGGTCGACTACGGTGATGCGGACCGAGGCATCGGCCAAACCCTGCGCGGCGTATAGGCCAGCGAAGCCAGCACCGACGATGACGACATGGGGCTCAGTCACTCAGGATTCTCCGTCTCCATCGGGCGAACCGCAGTACATCGCCGAGGGGTGGAAGGTCGCGCTCTTCCCCGTAGGCGGTGTGCAGCCTCCAGGCGAGGTACTCGGCGTCGGGCAGGGGGAGGAAGGGGGGAATGCGCCACCAGCTGCGCCGGCGGAATGCCCACGCCATCGTCAGGAGATCCCACGCCACAAGTGGATTGAGGAGGGCACGCCCCGTCAGGCGCGCCAGCAGTCCAGCCCACCCGGTCGACTCAGCCATGGGACGAAGATAACCACCCCCGGTGCCGGGCCGAGAGCGCCGGTGTATTCTTTTGCTCGATGACAGCCACGAATCCCACGACGCTTGCGGTGCGGTATCGGGACGAGTTTCCGATTTTCCGGCACGCCATCTACCTCAACAGCTGCTCGCTGGGCGCCCTCGCGCTCCGCACCCGGTCGGCCGTCGGGGACTATCTCGATCAGTGGGAGCGGCGGGGTGCATCGGCCTGGTACGACACCTGGCTGCCAGCGGTTGAGCGACTCAGAGCGGGGTACGGAAAAGTGGTTGGCGCGGACGCAGCGAGCATCTCGATTCACCCATCCATTTCGTCGGCGTTGTCGGTGGTCGGGGAGTCGCTGGACTACCGTCGCCGCCCGAAGGTGGTGACCACCAGCCTCGACTTTCCGACGGTGCCATACCAGTGGCTCGCCAAGGCGGGCGAGGGAGTCCGGCTGGAGATCATCGAGAGTCCCGACGGGATCACAGTGCCGCTGGAGCGTTTCGCCGCCGCCATTGATGAGACCACGGCACTGGTCGCGACAAGTCAGGTCTATTTTACCAGCGGGGCGATCCAGGATACTGCGGGGCTGGCCGAGCTGGCGCACAGCCGAGGGGCCAGGCTGCTGATTGACGGCTATCAGGGGGCAGGCCAGGTGCCGACGGATGTTGTCGCGGCGGATCTCGATTTCTACTGCGCCGGTGGACTGAAATGGCTGCTGGGTGGGTCCGGGATCGCCTTCCTTTACGTGCGCCCCGCGCTGGTGTGTGAGCTCGAACCGCGGGTCACCGGCTGGTTCGGGCACGCCACACCGTTCAAGTTCGATCCGATGGTGCTGGAGCGCGCGGCGGATGCTCACCGCTTTGACGTGGGCACGCCGTCCGTCGCGTCGGTCTATGCGCAACTTGGCGGCCTGTCGGTGTTGGAAGAGATCGGACTCCGGGAGGTGCAGGCGGCCACCCGCGCACTGACGGAGGACTTCATTGCCCTCGCTGATGCCCGAGGGCTCCGCCCGAAGGTCCACCCTGATCCGGCCTGCCGCAGTGCGATCATCATGCTGCCGCGGCTCGACCCCGCCGCAGATGTAAAGCGGCTGGCGACGGCGGGGTTCATTGTCGATTCCCGGCCGGGACATGTGCGGGTGTCGCCCTATTTCTACAACCTGCCCGACGATCATCGGGCTCTGCTGGAGCATTTGCCCCGTGAATAACCGCGAGATCCGCCACAAGGACCGACCCACCGGCCCCACCGCCGACGAGCAGCTGCTCGAGAGCGACGTCGTTCCCGAGCGGCCCGACGCGCTCCGCAAGACGGACCCCTGGCGGGTGCTGCGGATCATGGGGGAGTTCGTCGAGGGCTTCGAGAAGCTCGGCGACATCCAGGATGCGGTGGCGATCTTTGGTTCGGCGCGGACCAGCTCCACCGACCCGCAGTACCTGCTCGCGGTGGAAACCGCACGGCTGCTCGCGGAGGCGGGATTTCCGATCATCACCGGTGGCGGACCGGGGATCATGGAGGCGGCGAACAAGGGCGCGGTGGAGGGCGACGGGCTCTCCATCGGCTGCAATATCGAGTTGCCGCACGAGCAGGGCACCAACATCTACGTGCGCCGCAGCATGTTCTTCCGCTTCTTCTTCGTCCGGAAGACGATGTTTGCCAAGTACTCGATGGCGTTCGTCGTGTTCCCCGGCGGCTTCGGTACCCTGGATGAGCTGTTCGAAGCGCTTACGCTGATCCAGACCGGCAAGGTCAGCAGCTTCCCGGTCGTGCTGGTGGGGAAGGCGTACTGGCAGGGGCTGGTGGACTGGCTCAGCACGACGATGGTGCGGGAAGGGAAGATCGGCCCTGGCGACCTCAATCTGTTCCATGTGACGGACGATCCGGCCGAAGTGCTGCGCCTCATTCAGCAGGCGAAGGGCAACGGCACGCGAAACGCAGGCGAGCTGGAGCGGTAACGACGCGACGATGAGCCGAGTTGACCGCCGGTCAATCCGGTGGGCGACCATCCCAACATTCCGACGTGAAGATTCCATGACCCGACCGAGCGACAGCTTTCTCCGCGGCAAGCGGATCAATCCGCAGGCGATCACGGGCAAGGAGTCGACCGCGGACCTGCTGGACAACGCCTTCCTCGCCTACAACGCGGGCCGGTTGCGCGAGGGCTGCCAGCTCTTCACCCAGCGCATGCTGGGCGACGACTCCACCGTCGGCATGAGCCTGACGGGCGCCATGACGCCGGCCGGGCTGGGGATGAGCTGCCTGATTCCGCTCATGGAGGCGGGCTTCATCGACTGGATCATCTCCACCGGGGCCAATCTCTATCACGACGCACATTTCGCGCTGGGGCTGTCGCTGCACCAGGGCAGCCCGAGCGCCAACGACGTGGAGTTGCGCGACAAGGGCGTGGTCCGGATCTACGATATCTTTTTCGACTACAACGTGCTGCTCTCCACCGACGCATTCGTCCGCGAAGTCTCAGCCCGCCCGGAATTCCAGAAATCAATGAGCACCGCGGAGTATCACTATCTGCTCGGCGGCTACCTGCGGGAGCGGGAAAAGGCGCTGGGATTGAGCAGGCGTTCAGCGCTCTCGATGGCGCACGAACTGGACGTACCGATCTACACCAGCTCGCCGGGCGACAGCTCGATCGGAATGAATGTCGCCGAACAGGCGCTGGCCGGGTCGAAGCTGCGATACGATGTCAGCGCGGATGTGAACGAAACGGCGGCGATCGTGCTGGAGGCGAAGCGGACCGGTGGCAAGAGCGCCGCGTTCATCGTCGGCGGCGGCAGCCCCAAGAACTTCCTGCTGCAGACGGAGCCGCAGATTCAGGAGGTGCTGGGGATCGACGAACGGGGGCACGACTACTTCCTGCAGATGACTGACGCGCGTCCCGACACCGGCGGGCTGTCGGGTGCGACGCCGAACGAAGCGGTGAGCTGGGGCAAGATCGATCCGGACATGCTGCCGGGAACTGTCGTGGTCTACCTCGACAACTCGGTGGCACTGCCGCTGCTTACCGCGTACGCGCTCGCGCGTCATGCGCCGCGGCCGCTCAAGCGGCTCTACGCCAGGCGCGAGGCGATGATGGACCGGCTGGTCAGCGAATACCGGAAGGCGCTCGCGTTCCGGAATGAGCGGGCGGAGGCGTCCAAGGGCTGACACTCTTCCGCCTGGTCTTCAGCTGTATCCTGGCAGTCGTCAACACTCTTCCTGACCAGCATCATCATTTTGCGATGTCGCAAAATCGGACTCTATCGCCGATTCGCGGAGTCAGCCTCAGCATATGTTGTGCATAATAGAACAACTTGTCCTATTAAATGCTGTCATGAATGGCAAATATGCACATTATATGACATATTGTTCTATTTGGTGAATGGAGGAGACGTGGCAGGCAAAGCGGCCGCAACGATTTACCAGATCGCCGTGGACCAGATGGGATACTTCACGGCGGCACAAGCGCGCGCAGCAGGCGTGAAGCCCGTAACGGTGGTGAGGATGGCGGGTCGCGGAACAGTCGAGCGGCTAAGCTGGGGCGTCTATCGATTCCCGAATTTCCCGGCCTCGCCATATGCTCAATTCATGGCCGCCAGCCTCTGGCCCGAGGCACGGAGAATCGGAATTCGAGGCGTGATCTCTCACGCATCGGCGCTCAGCATCTACGAGCTTTCAGACGTGAATCCATCGCAGGTGCACATCACGCTACCAAAGGCCACGCGGTTCAACCGCACCGTACCCTCCTACCTGGTGATCCATCGTGCCGACCTGCCAGCGCGCGATGTACAGCAGGTCCACGGGCTCCCCGTCACGACCCCGGAGCGCAGCATCCGGGACTGCCACGAAGCGAAGCTGGGAACATCCATTGTACGGGGAGCGATCGCCGATGCGGAGCGGGAGGGATGGTTGAAAGTGGGTGAGGCTACAAGGCTGAGAAATGAGCTTCTTGGCACTCCTACCGCGACCAAAGAAGGATGACCACGCCGACGCTGACCTGTTGCAGCAACTGGATGACGCGCTGGCTCCCGGCTACGAGGGTTTCGGCTTCCGCCGCAAAGCCGAGGTGCGAGACCTCGAGAACGGAGCGATCCGGGTGGAGATCGCGGTGGACTACCGCGGAGGCAGTTGAGGCACCGTTCAGGCGGACCTGGCCCGATTCGAGTCGGGCCAGACCGAGGTGGAGCTGGTCGATGGGATGCCGCTCGACCGATTCGGGCTGGTAGGACCCGATCAGCTGCCGTGCCTGTCGCTGCGCTACCATGTCGTCCAGAAAATCCACGGAATGACACGGCCCTCGACGGAGGCGTGGAGGAATGATCGGGAGCGCGACCTGATCGACCTGCTCCTGCTTGAGGAGCTGGTCACGGACTACGACGCTCTCAGGGAGGCATGTGCGGAGGTGTTCGCCTTCCGGGCGCAGCACAATTGGCCGCCAACGGGAGTGCCGCCGGCGAAGTGGGCCGAAGCAGTGATGGCTCTGGTACGCGAATACGAGATCCCTGTGGAGAGTTACGGAATGGCGACGACGCGGGTGCGCAACTTCATTCGCCGGATCGACGAGACTGGCCCGGGCCAGTGAGGTGAAGCCAGATGCGTCTCGTCCTGATTAGCGATACCCACAACCGCCATCTGGAGATGGCGCAGCCGCCGGATGGCGACGTACTCATCCACGGCGGTGACCTGACCGGCCGAGGCACGCTCAAGCAGGTGAAGTCCTTTTTCGAATGGTTCCAGGCGTTGCCGCACTACCGCGCACCCCGATACATCAGATCGACCAGCTCATCGTACATCGCCTCTGCCGCCGCCGGGTCCGCCGAGCGAATCGCCGCGGAGGCACAGTGCTGCAGGTGATTGCGCAGCAGGGTGCGACCCAGCGAGCGGAGCGCCTCCTGCACCGAACTCACCTGGGTGATGATGTCAGCGCAATAGCGCTCCTCCTCCACCATCCGATGCAGTCCGCGCACCTGGCCTTCGATGCGGCGCAGCCGGGTCAGCATGGCGGCCTTGAGCTCGGGGTCCACGGCGATGGCGTGGCGCTCGGCCGTGGTGTCGCTGGCGCCGCAGGCGCAGGGGGCGGGATCGGGTGTGGTCATGGGAGGCGCGTTGTCGCGATGACGGGATGAATTGGCGGGATACGGCGCGAGGCGAACCACTGATGGACCCGGCGTGCTGATTCATCGACCCGCACCACGGAGCCGCAGGCTGTTGGCCACGACGCACACCGAACTGAGCGCCATCGCCGCCGCCGCCACGGCGGGACTGAGCCGGAGACCGAAGACCGGGTACAGCGCCCCGGCAGCGAGCGGGATGGCGATCACGTTGTAGGCGAACGCCCAGAAAAGATTCTGCCGGATGATGCGCAGCGTCTGACGGCTCAGCAGGATCAGCCGGGCGACGCCCTGCAGCTCTCCGCCCATCAGCGTCACCTGGCCGGTGTACATCGCGATGTCGGTGCCGGTCCCGATCGCGATTCCGACGTCCGCCTGGGCCAGTGCCGGCGCATCGTTGATTCCGTCGCCCACCATCGCGATCGTATGGCCCTCGCGCTGCAGCGCCACGATCTCGTCCCGCTTCCCCGCCGGCAACACCTCAGACACCACCCGGTCCACCCCGATCTCCCGACCGACCCGTTCGGCGGCATGTCGATTGTCGCCGGTCAGCAGCACGACCTCGAGCCCCAATTGCTTGAGCTGCGCGACGGCCGCGGCACTTCCCGGCTTGACGGGATCGGTGACCACGATGGCGCCCTGGTACTGTCCGTCAACTGCAACCAGCGCGACGGTACCGCCGGATTGCTCGGCGGCCTCAACTTCGGGCCGCTCCCACGGGATCCCGGACTGTTGCAGCAGGCGGCGATTGCCGATCACGATCTCTCGACCGTTGATGCGACCGCGCACACCGAGTCCCGCGACGTTGCCGAAGTCGGTGACCTCAGGCAGCGCGAGATTCCGACTGCGCGCGGCGGTGACGATCGCGGCCCCGATCGGGTGCTCGCTCTGGTGCTCGAGTGCCGCCGCCGTGGTCAGGAGTGCGGGCTCCGCGTCGGTGCCGGCACCGCTTGCAGGTAACACGGCCGTGACCGTGGGGCGCCCCTCGGTGACGGTGCCGGTCTTGTCGAGCACCACGGTGCGGATGCCACGGGCGCGCTCGAGCGCCTCGCCGCTCCGGATCAGCACGCCGAGTTCGGCGCCGCGTCCCGTCGCCACCATGACCGCCGTGGGAACGGCCAGTCCCATGGCGCAGGGACAGGCGATGATCAGGACGGAGATGGCGGAGATGAGGCCCTGCATCAGGTAGCGATCGGGGTCGATCAGGGTCCAGGTGGCGAAGGTGAGCAGGGCGAGCAGCAGGACGACTGGGACGAAAACACCGGCGATGCGATCGGCCAGGCGCTGTACCGGGGGACGAGAGCCCTGAGCGTCGCGCACCATCTGGAGGATGCGTGCGAGCACGGAATCACGGCCGACGCGGAGGGCCCGTACTCGCAGCGCACCCGCACCATTCAGCGTTCCGCCGACCACATCATCACCGGGACCACGGGTGACGGGCATCGGTTCGCCGGTCAGCATCGCTTCATCGACCGCGCTGGTACCCGAGAGGATGCGCCCGTCGACGGGAACGCGCTGTCCCGGTCGCACCAGGACGTCATCGCCCGCGAGCACGGCGCTCAGGGGGAGTTCCATCTCGACGTCGCCCCGGAGAACTATCGCAGAGTCAGGTCGCAGGCCGGCAATCCGGCGGATGGCCTCGCCGGTCTGGTGCTTGGCGCGTTCCTCGAAGTAGTCGCCCAGAACGAGGAAGGCGATGATCCACAATACCGCCTCGAAGTACACATCCGGTGGAAGGCGATGGGCGACGAACCAGTCGGTGAACAGCGTCGCGGCGGTGCTCAGCAGCATCGCCGCTCCAGTGCCGAGCGCGATCAGCGTGTTCATGTTGGTGCCGCCATGCCGCAACGCGCGCCAGGCTCGGGTGTAGAACTGGCCGCCGGTGAATGCCACGACGAGTGGTGTCAGCGCCAGCATGCCGTATCGAAGCCAGTCGTGGCTGATCCGGAAGAGACCCGGCCACAGCTGTTCGACCGGAGCGCTCAGCAGCATCATTGCCCGCATGAACGGATCGAATCCCGTCATGGGAGCCAGCATGAGCGGCAGCGAGATCAGCATGGCGAGTACCGCCGCGACGAGCGCGACGACCACCTTGCGCCGGAGTGAAGCGATTTCGTGAGCCCGCTGCGCGGTCTCCTCCAGCAGCTGCAGCTCGACCGATCGATCCGGCGGTGGAATTGCCGCACCGTAGCCGGTCCGCTCGACGACATCGGTGAGTGCATGCGGCGAGGTGCGCACCGGATCGTAGGAGATCGTCGCCGTATTGGTCATCAGGTTCACGCTGGCCGCCGACACGCCGGGAGACTGCTCCAGCGCCCGCTGCACCCGTGAACTGCAGGCGGCGCAGGTCATCCCGGAGATGGAGAGTGCAACCGAGGGATCGGGGCTGCCCTCCGCCAAGTGCGAGGTCATCCGAGCACTCCCTCGACCTTGTAACCCGCTGCTTCGATGGCAGCCTGAGCCGGTCCCGCGGCGTCGGGGGCGTCCGAGACGAGGAGCTCGGCTCGACCGATCTGCACCGCTTTTACCGTAATTCCGGGAACGGCTGCGAGGGCATTATTGACCGCATTCAGGCAGTGACCGCAGGACATGCCGGAGATTGTTATAGTGATATTTCGCATAGACTTATGCCACAAATGCTAGAGAGATTCCGGTAAGTAATTCGGTTGAGGATAATATAGGGGTAGGGGGTATGCAATGCAGGGCTGGCGGGAACCCCGTCGCGGGTGGACCATTAGGGGATCCCCGGAGGGCACAGAGCCTGCCATAGAAAGAGGGTATGTCCCTGGAGAATGCCGACTTCCGCCAACTGATTCCGCTGCTCCATCCCCGCACCCGGGTGCAGGATATGGACGTGCTGAAGGCGTGGTACGCGGCGGTGGCGGATGCGCTCCGGCCCGAGCTGCCGGCGGAGCTGTTTGCGCTGTGGATCTACGCCCCAGGCGGGGAGCCGATCCTCATCGAGCCTGAAGCGCTGGAGGCGGATCACCTTGACGTGCCGCGGGCCGAGCCGCTGGCCAATCAGATGCTGCTGGACGACCTGGAAGCGCGCATCCGCCGCGCGGGCTACGGCTCCGTCCTTCTGCGTCCGATCCGTCATGGAGGCGAGGACGCCGGACTGATCCTGCTGGCGACCTTCACCCCGCATTGCTACGGGATGCGCGCCGAAGGGCTGCTCGACGCCGCGTGTGATGTGATGGGTCCGATGCTCGGACGGGTCACGCGAGCGAGCGTGCCGGTCGAGGAGCTTCCCGGTCACCACCTGCCGCCGCCGGATCAGGAGGGAATGCAGGCGCCGGCCGACCTCGATCGGGATCATGCCCGTGAAGGCGAGCTGTTCGAGGCGCTGGCGGATGCAATCAGCGGAGCCGGCACGCCGCGCGACCTGATGCTCGCGCTTTCATTCGCGATGCAGCCGATCCTGCCGCATGACGCCTACGAACTCCTGATACCCGATTCCGCCGGCGACCAGTACTACCGGCTGGGGCTGCACGGTCATGGCGTGCTCTGGGGCGAACCGGAACTGGTGGTGACCAGGGATGTGCTCGATCCGATCCGGCTGATCGGTGAAGGGACCGGACGGTTGATCGTTGATACCGAGACGTCGGATGAGACCCGCATCCCGCTGCTGGTGACGGTGCGTGGCGAGGAGGTCGTTAGTCGTTCGCTGATCGCGGTCCCGCTCCGTGTGGTGGAGCGTCGGGTGGGATTCCTCATCCTCGGCAGCAGCGGGCCCGGCTTCTACCGTGATGATGACCTCGCACTGCTGGACCGGGTGGGTGGCCTGCTGGCGACGCGGGTGGACAGCCTGGTGCTCTCGTGGCAGTTCAGCGTGCTCAAGAGCCAGTTCGATGTGCTGCGCCATATCCCGATGCACCTTGCCCGGGTGGCGGAGCTGCTCGCGGGAACGCCGTTTCTCGGCGAGGGGAGCAAGCGATTCGTCGAACTGGCGGGCGGGGTCTTGCCGCTGGTGGCGCTGGAGTTTGCCATCCGGCTGGCCGACGAGCAGCGGGTCGCGGTGGTGAAGCCCGGCAGTACGACCGCGCTGGCCGACCTGCCGCAGGAGCCGATCGAGGGAACGGGAGTCGCACAGGTCGTGCGTGGGGAAGTGCCGTTCCTGCTCACGACGCAGGAAGAGGAAACGGGCATGATTTCGGTGCTGGTCGTTCCGCTGCGGACCGGCGGCCGCATCCTGGGCGCCATGGCGATGACAGCCCAGGGCAGCGCGGTGTTCTCACGGACGGACATGGCGCTGGCACAGATGCTCGCCGATCTCGTTGCACCGCACCTCGATCTGGCGCGACGGGCCGGCGGTCAAACCCCGCCGTTCGTTCCCGGCTGGAAGCGGCCGACGTTCCGGCCGGAGCGGGAGCGGAATTCGGAGTGAGACGACAGCCAATGGCCGTTAGCCGTTGGCCATTGGCCAAGAACCTCCCGTCGCGGACAATGCCAGGATCCCGCATCGCTCAGTCGAATGCGTGCAGCCAACGGCCAACGGCTAACGGCTAACGGCCCTCATCGAGTCCGGATGCATCGGCGGTGGCGTTCCCTCCGACTCTCTCGACCAGCGAAAAAACACGACGCCGAAGGCGAACCACACCGGCAGGTCTCCCACAATCTTCATGAGCAGCCCCGCCACCTGCTGGTCCTGCTGGGCGGTCATCAGGGCAAAGACCCGCGGTGCCAGCTCGTAGGTGGCGAACAGCGGATACTCGGCGAAGGTCAGAAACGCCGACGGAATGATCGTCGCGATAGTGGAAAGGAAGAGATAGCCCATCTTGAGCGGCCGGGTGAATCGGCCGTACTCCGGCGACGGCGCCATCAGTGGCCACCAGAGCGCCACTCCCCCAATCAGCCAGGCGACATCGACCACGAGCGCCCCGACCTGCGAGCTCATCAGGCTGTCCACGACACCGGGCACGTGGGTGCCGAGCAGCACAAGCACGTACAGTGGCAAGCCAAGTGCCGGGCGGGCCAGCTGGCGGAGTACTGGCCCCACGCGAGGTGACGTCGCGGCGCGGCGGAGCACTCCGACCGGCATTCCGAGGATGAAGCAGGGCGGTGCGATCATCGTCAGCAGGATGTAGCTGACGGTGTGGATGCTGGCGAGATAGCCGGCGCCGAGGGCACCGAGCGGCCAGTCGAGCGAGAGCCAGAGAGAGACGAGGCCGGTGGCAAACCAGAGGGACTCCCGGTGTCCCGTGACCGTTGCACCGGAAGATGACGCCGACCCAGCCGAACGCTCCAGCCGTCGCACCCACCAGTACCACCCGCCGATCAATCCGACGAAGAGCCACACTCCGGGATAGGCCTTCCACGCCCAGCTCCACGTCTGTCCCGTGGCGGAACACCACCAGGTCATGACGCCGGCCTCATTCGGTCACGGGCCGAATCGGCACCTTGAACTGCAGCCGGCCGGCGCGGGCAAACTCGAGGATCAGGGTGAGGGAGTCGCCGACCACTGGCATGCGGGAAAAATCGGTCAGCATCAGGTGGGTGCCGCCCGGTGCGAGGGCCACGGTGCCGCCTGCCGGAATGGGGAGCTGGTCGAGGTGGGACATTGATTGACCGTGAAACATCGCGCCGCCGGCTTCCGGGCTCTTGGCCATCAGCAGCGTGTCAGCGGCGGTGCCGGTGTTGCGGATGGTGAGGTAGGCGGCGCCGCTGGCGAGGATGACGGGTTCGCGGGCGAAGGCATCGGTGATCTCGAGCGCGCCGATCTGCGCCCGGGCCCGGATAGGAGTTGGTGGGCCGCAGGCGATCCCCAGTCCCGCAATGACCAGTATGGTCCAGCCCGGTCTTCGCATCGGTTCAGCCCTTCACCAACCGTGGCAGATCGCGCGCCCAATCCTCCTGGCGTATGCCAAAGGGATACACCACGTGAGCGAGATTGTCCCGGGTGAAGGCGATCACGAAGGCGGAGTGTCCGATATCGTAGTTCTTGCCGTCGGGACTCATCTCCGGCGGTGTCACCCCGATCCGGACCTGCTGGATGGCATTCTGGATCGCGGCACTGTCACCGGTGAGGCCGATGAAGCTGGGGTCGAAGTTGTTGAGCCAGGCCCGCATCGCTTCCGGGGTGTCGCGGGCAGGATCAATCGTGACGAAGACGACCTTGATCTGGCGGGTGATTTCCGGACCGAGCTTGCGCAGGACCGCGGCAATGTTGGCCAGGTGGACCGGGCAGACGTCAGGGCAGTGGGTGTAGCCGTAGAACAGGAGGGTGATGTAGCCCTCGGTCTGCGGTTTGAAGTCGAAGGGCGTTCCATCCGTCGCCGTCAGCACAAATGAAGGCTTTGGTATCGCCGGGGAAATGACCGGCCCGGCGAGCCCATCGGGATTGAAAGGCTTGGGCGCGTTCGGCTTGCAGCCGAGGGGCAGGAGAAACAGGACGAGGCCGATGGCGGCCAGACGTGAGGAGAACATGTTAGAGACCCGGCGCGGGAAGCGCGACCAGGACAGCGGTCGCGGCGAGGAGCAGGGTGGCGAACAGGAGCTCGAGTGACGCGGACCAGCGCAGCGTCAGGGTCGCCGCGTGGGACCCGAGTTGCGGGCTGACACTCTTCCAGTTCCACCCGCCGAGCACCATGGCGAAAGCGAGGAGCCCAACCTTGAGCAGAAGGATGAGGCCGTATTCGGTTTCCCACAGCTCTTCGAACGACCCGACGTAGCTGATCGCGAGCAGGAGTCCGGCGGCCACGGCCACGCCGGCTCCGGTCAGGGCGGCGGGCGTAAAGATGCGCACCATGCGGGCGACTGCCCTGGCGTCACTCTTCCGCGCCTGCATCAGCCCGCACCAGACCATGCTGAACAGGCTACCGATCCAGACGCTGCCACCGAGAATGTGCAGCGCATGGAGTCCCACCCCGACGCCGATGCCCCAGGGATGTTCCACCGCATGGCCGGTGAGGGGAGCGGTGATGACGACGGCAAGCGCGCCGCTGGACAGCAGGGCGAGGCCGGGGATTGGGCGACGGGCGGCGAAAATGGCCAGCGGGATGCACAGACTCGCGGCGACAAATTGCGCGATCCATCCGTGGCCCCAGGTGGTATCAAACAGAATGGTCCCGGCGGCGTCGAGCGAGAAATACTGCTGCGGATCCAGAAAGGAGCTCACCTGTCCATAGCCCCGGAGGAGATGGGCGGCTACGAGAACCAGGGCCGCGACCAGCGCCACCCGCCAGCACCGGGCGAGGGCGTGGGAAGCGAGGGACGACACGTCGTCCCGGTCTTGGCGCCAACGCGGTATCAGTGTGGCGAACGCACACGCACCGAAGAGCACCAGCATGGAGGCGCTGGCGAGCCACCGACCCAGGGTGAAGAGGTCGAGGGTGATGGTGTCAGTGACGGGCATAGGTTCCCAAGCTAGCCGGGACCGGTGGAGGAGGGCATTTGCCGGTCCCGGTGCGCTGAATCAGGGCGCAGGCGCGGGTGCGGTGGCGGGATCGTATGTGAAGTAATACATGCCGCGGACCACGTGTCCGTCGCCCGAGCCGGTCTTCCACATCACCATGTACTTGCCGGGCTTCAGAGCAACGGGCACCGTCCCGGCAACCGACATGGTGTCGTCGGTGGCGGCCAGCTTCACCACGGCGACCGGTGCATGAGTCTCGGTCATGAGGGTGGCGCCCGAAAGGGCAACTTCAGGCCGTTCACTGAACCAGAGGCGGACCTGCTTGGGCGATTCCTTGATCGTGCCATCCACCGCCGGCTCGGCCTTGGTCAGGTGAGTATGGAATACGACCGTCGCGGCACCCATTGAGAGGGTGAGGAATCCGGCGGCGAAGAGATGACGCACCCGCATGACGACCTCCGTGAAGTTGGCCCAAAGATAATCGGGGCGGATCATGGGGCCGAGGCGGGGGAGGAGGTCCGTGCCTGGCGACCGGATGCCATCACAATCGGTCGCCGGCCGCCGGCCGGTGTCACCGGGTCCCGTCGCATGCCCGACGACTGGTCGTCCCCGCGCCACACAATTGCGGCGCTGAACCCTCGCGTTTGGCAGTCAGCTGTCACCTTTCTTGACGATTCGGGGCCATTTAGGGGTGGTCCGAACCCTGCCTTGAGATGGAGGGCGAGTCCGGTTCCCAAGGCCCGGCTGCGGGACCCGGCGGAGCCCGGACTCCTGACCCGACCAGCGCACTCCAGGATAGGTATCTCCCTCGTGAAGCACGTCAGGCCAGGCTCCTCACTCTACGACCTCGAGGGTCACGACCTCCCGCAGACCAAGCGGATGTCGATGCTCGATGTAACCCTCAGGCGTCACCGCCGGACTCCCATCGAGCAGCTGGGGACGGAGGCGCTTCGGTTCCTGCTGGAGGAGGAACAGGCGGCTGACGTCCTGCTCCGCGTCGCGATCGACCGCCTGGAACTCGATCCGTTTCTCGGCGGCGACTATCACCCCGGCGACCTGCTGGTGGCGGTGCTGACCCGGCCTGCCGCCATTTTTCTTGAGCATCACGAGCTCCGGTCCCGCGCCTTTCTGGTGGCACAGGACGCCGAGGAGCTGCTGGAATTCCTGGAGCCAGCGGATCAGGTCATCGTGGGCGAGGCGATTCGGGGATTTCAGCGGGCGGTGCAGGCGGCAGGCGGCAGGCGGTAGGGAGTGGGCGGTACGGCGTGAACCCGGTTGTCTCCGCTGCTTCCTCCCGATCCTCCACTTGTTGCCGCCTATCGCCTATCGCCTGCTGTCAGAATTCCGTACTCACCCGCAGCACCACACTCCGACCCTGTCCCGGGTTCAACGCGCTGGTCTTGATCCGGCTCAGGAAGTTGGCGTAGGACCGATCGAACAGATTCCGCACATTCAGGTCGACGTGCAGCCCTTCTCCGCGCCCCGGCAGCGTGAAGCCCAGCCCCGCATTGAACAGACTGTACGCCACCGACTGATAGCCGGCGCCGCCAAATGCCTGACTGAAGAAGGACGCTTCCGCCGGGTCGAGCCGAGTCTGTCGCGCGTTGGTCTCACCGCCAAAGGAGAGATAGGGATCCCCGATTGTGCCCCGCGAGTGGTGCTCAAGCCGCACCCCATACGTCGCGCGGAATGGCGGGATCGATGGCAGCGGTGCGTCGGTGCTGGTGTTGGTGCCGTTCACATAATCGGCGGTGCCCTGCAGATGCAGCCAGCGGGTTGGATGATACTGGCCGGAGAACTCCAGGCCGGCGAGCCGCGCATTGCCCTGAGTGACATCGTAGATCTGGAAACCGGAACCGGGATCGGTGGTCCCGGTCGGGACAGTGTAGATGAAGTCCTCGACCCAGTTCACGAAGCCACCGATCTCAAGCGCCACATTGGTGGTCTGCAGCCGCAGCGCCAGGTCGGTGTTGAGCGACTTTTCGGTCTTGAGTGTCGAGTCGCCCCGCTCAAAGGCGACGGTGCCCTCGTGCACGCCGTGGGAGAAGAGGTCGAAATTCGACGGCGCCCGGAAACCGCGTCCCACGTTCAACACGATCGCCGCCGGTTCGGCCAGACGGTACAGGATGCCGAGGTTGCCGGTGACGGCGTTCCAGTTGCGGGTCTGCGCGGTGACACCGATGGAGTTGTCCTGCTCGACCGACAGGTGGCGATAGTCGTAGCGGGCGCCGGCGGAGAAATCCCAGTGGCCGGTTCGCAACTGCTCGAAGCCGTAGACGCCAACCGCCGCGACATCCGTATTCGGGATGAGCGTCTCGGCGCCGAACTTGTCGAAGGTGGTGCGCAATCCGCTCAGGCCCACCGTGCCGTTGAGCCTCTGACCCAGCGAGTGATACAGCCGCGCCTCGAGGGTGTAGTTGCGGGAGAGGAGGCCGAGCGCGACGGCCGTTGTGGTATCGTCCTCAAATTCCCTGCGGCGGTTGCGCTCGTACCCGCCGGACAGCTCCAGCCGTGAGGCACCGACAGGAAGCACGGCGTCGAGCCGGGCCCGGCTGGTGGCGATGCGCTGAGTCGGCAGCGCGGCCGGATCCTCATTGGTGAGCTGGATCCGCTCGTTACGCTGGGAAAATGTCGCGCTGAACGTGCCCCAGTCCTGCCGGACGCCGATCGCGCCGCTGCCACCGACGGCGCGGTTCCCGCTGTTCCACAGGGTGTAGTCGGGGGTGCGGAGATCTTCGCTGGTCCGCCCGCTCACGGTGCCGCGGAAGCCAACGGCACCAGTCGCGCCTTCGAGCAGGAGAGCACCGTCGGGCTGGCGATTGTTGCTGCTGTAGCTGGCCGTCGCCACGCCGTTCATGGTGCTGCGGCCGGCTTCCGCAGAGGGCAGCGACTTCGGGATGATGTTGATGACGCCGCCCAGCGCGTCGGAACCGTAGAGGACGCTGGCGGGGCCGCGGATCACCTCGATCCGGTCGGCCAGCGAGGTCTCGATGTTGGGTCCATGTTCATCGCCCCACTGCTGGGTTTCCATCCGCTGGCCGTCGTCCAGAATCAGCACCCGATTCGAGGTGAGGCCGCGGATCACCGGCTTGCCGATCCCCGCTCCCGTGCTGAGGCTGTGTACCCCCGCCACCTGATTAAGGGTTTCACCAAGGCTGGCAGCCTGGGCCGCGTGGAGGTTCTCGCCATCGAGCACCGCGGTGGGTTGCGGCGAGACGAGTGGATCCGTCGCGGTCGGTGTCGAAGTCACCTGGATCGGGGCGAGCTCGATCAGCGACTCCTTGAGCGTGACGTCGAGCGTGATATCCTGCCCGGCCAGCACGACTCGGCGCACCGCCGGCGCGTACCCGATGGCGGAGACCGCAATCGTATAGGTGCCGTTGGGCAGATTGGTGATGGTGTAGCGGCCGTCGGCATCCGAAGTGACGGCGCGGCCCGCCTCGACGACCGCGACGCGAACGTCAGGCAGAGGCGATGCAGCGATGGACGTGATGCGTCCGGAGATCGCGGCCTTTGCCGGCGGATCGCCGGGCGAGGCGGTGAGCGGGCGCGCGACGAGCGCACTCGCCAGGATGAGCGAAGTGAACAACATGGATCCCTCCAAGCCGGTAGTCGCCCGGGGCGGAGTGCGCCGGGCCGAGTCGTGACGTGCGGCCGCTTTCGGGCGGCTGTGTCAGGCAGGGAGAGCGGGAGGGGCGCGGCTGAGTGGAAGGGCGGGAACGAGTCTCGGGGATTTGTCCGTGAGCGGCGCTGTCGCGCTGGCCCGACCCCGGGTGACGCAAAGCTGCGCCGCCGCGCCAGCGGGGTGGGCGGGACGCGTCGCGGTGGTCCTGCTGAGCAGGCAATGCTCGGCGTGGGCACCGCAGCCGCCGGGACCTTCGAGGTGGTCAGCTGGCCGGGCCGTCGCCGAGGGATGCAGGTGATCGAGCAGCGCGTCGGCGAACGGCAGCGTGATGGTGGTCGCGCTGAAGAGCGCGACGACCACCAGCGACAGGAGCCGCCGCAGCGGGCGCGGTGTCAGTCCGCGCACGCCCCGACTGGCCTCCGTCGCGCCGTCATGGTGGCTCGTCTCAAGCTCGACGCTGCGAGGGCGGGCATGCCGGGCCTACGCCCTCCGTAGCACCGCGAACCCGCTGACCAGAATCAGCAGCAGTCCACAGGCGCATACGATCGCCGCACCGGTCGGGAGATCCAGCTGATATGAGGCCCAGAGTCCCAGCAGACTCGCGGTCGCGGCGACGACCCACCCCACGACCAATCGCGCCATCCATCCCTGCCGGAGCATCACACCACACACCGCCGGGACGATGAGATACGCGAAGGTCAGCAGGACGCCAGCAACGCGCACAAAGCTCACGACCACCAGGGCGAACGCGGCGTAGAAGAGGAAATCCCACAGCCGCACGCGCATGCCGTCCGCAAAGGCCTGGTCGGGATCGGTCGAGATCAGCGCGAACCGCCGGTGAAACAGCGCGAAGAACGCGGCCAGCACGACGAACAGACCGGTGCGCTGCCCCACTTCGGACCTGGTCACGTTGAGGATGTCGCCCGTCAACAGGTGCTCGAGCTCCTCCTTCCCGCCCGCGACCCTGCTGAGCAGGAGAATGACCCCGGCCGCCGCGACGACAAACGTGATACCGATGATCGCTTCCTGCGGCACCGGGCGTTTGCGGCTGCTCCGCGACCAACTGAAGAGCGCGGCCCCGAGGAACGTCACCCCGAGCGAAATCCAGAACGCAGCCTGATCATCGAATTGATAGCCCAGGATCAGCGCCACACAGGTACCGAGTGTGGCCATCTGTGCCAGCGCCAGATCCACGAAGATCACCTCCCGCTTCACAACATGCAGACCCAGATAGACGAGCAACGGCGGCAGCAGGAGGCACGCCGCCAATGGCCACTGCATGACCGCCCAAACGACCTTGAGATCCATGGTCATGTCCTTGCCTGGAGAGCGGTCGCCATCGTGTTGACGATGTAGTCCATCAGCTGGAAATAGGTGTCGGTGTCCTTCACCGCGCCCGGCTGCTGGGAAACATCCAGTACGACGGCATCGGTCTGGCGGGCCACGGTCTCGGCTGTCTTCCGGTTCTGGAACGGCTGCACAAGAATGAGGTGCGCGTTGTCAGCCCGCATCAGGCTGATGACTTTCGCCAGATGCGCGGGCGAGGGGGCGATGCCTGGCTTGGGTTCGAGATTCTCGACGACCTCGAGCCCGAACCGCTCCGCGAAATAGACGAAGTCCTTGTGGTAGGTGACGATGTTCGCCCCACGATACGGTGCGAGCCGCCGCTGCCATTCGGCGAACTTGGCATCGAGCGTGGTGTTGAACGCCCGGAGGTTAGCCTTGAACAGCTCCGCCGATGCCGGATCGACTTGCGACAGGTGATTCGCGATCTGGGCCACGACCAGTTTCGCGTTGACCGGATCGAGCAGAAAATGCGGATTGCCGAGCGCGTGCACATCGCCGTGCGCCCGATCAAACGACGTGGGTATCTCAAGCATCCTCACGCCCTGGGACGCGGAGATCCGTCCGGGGGCGCCGGGAGCGATCTTGTCGTTGCGTGCGCTCTCCAGCAGCGCCGGAAGCCAACCGATCTCGAGTTCCGCACCCCCTTCAATCAGCACATCGGCGCGGTTGAGCGTCACAATGTGACTGGGCTTCGCATCCACGAAGTGCGGGTCTTCCGTCGGTTTGGCCAGCGCCTTCACCTCGACGGCGTCGCCGCCGATCTCCCTGGCCAGGGCCGCGAGGTCTGGTGTCGTCGCGACGACGTGGATGCGTTTCGCCATGGGCGGCGCGGTGCCGGGCACCGCGAGCCATGCGGCGGCAGTCAGGCTCAGTACAGCAAGGCTGTTCATGGGGAGTGTGCTCCAGCGCTAGAATTTGTGCGCCGCGTGGGCGCCAAGGAGGAATTCGAACTGCATCCACACCGAATGATCGATGCCGATGCCGGTGCGGTGGTCGTAGTTGTACTGCAGGCGGACTTTCGAGAACTCCGTCGGGTACCACGTGAGATTCGGTGACAGGCGGTAGCGATCACCGCGCATGTCGGAGGCGAACGCGGCGGGATCGCCGTTGGCCAATTCGCCACGCAGCCCGAGTACCAGCAGCGGCTTGATGCCCCACAGCAACTGGGCATACATGCCGCGGTCCCGCAGGGTTTCGGCCGGCAGTTGCACTGAAGAGTCCGCGGCCGCGCCGCGCGCCGCCGCCCCATACCGGCGAAACAGCACCTCGCTCTGGAACGAGACGAATGGGAACCCCTGGTGGGCGGTGGCGGATTTCCACTTCCAGTAGAGATCCGCGCCGTACACCTCGGTCCGGGCGTTGGGGCCCGAATTGTTGGGACCGAATGCCGCCGACAGACCGACGAGCACCGTCTGGGTCCCGGTCAGCTCGAAGGAGGTGGCGATGCGGGGCGCGAGCAGCAGGTCCCCCGGTCCATTCACTGCTCGCTCGATCGCCACGCCGCCGTGAATCTCCGAGGACTCGTCCGAACGGAAACTGGCAGTCGTCCCCCCGGCGCTGTTGGCGAGGGTGATCATCGCCTCGGTGTACCACGACGTCGGCACCAGCCAGGAGACTCGCACGCCCTGGCTGCGCAGCCCATCGGGCCCGAACATCCGGTTGAGGACCAGCGGCTGATCGGCGAACGCCCAGGAGTGCGGATGCTGCGGGTTCTGCCGGCCGAACTCGGTAAAGAATTGACCGCCCTTCACCTGCAGGTTGGCGGGTAGCGAGGTCGTCAGGAAGTACATCTCTTCCAGCTCCACGCCGGTTTCTCCCTTCGAATCCAGCTTGTAGACGATATTGGCGAACCCTTTGAAGTAGGGATCGACTGTTCCGTCCAGCGCGAGCTCGGCGTTCGGGATGGAGAAACCACGCACATGAGGATCGTGATCGCCGCGTTGCAGCGATGCGACGTCGCTGGTGGTGGACCAGCCGGCATCCGTCAGCCCGACAAAGCTGAGATTCAGGTAGGCACCGGTGGCGCGAGGCCGCGGGGTCGGCGGCGTGCTGAGCGGCACCCGTGCCAGGCTGTCGATTCGCGCCTCCAGCAGGCGTATCACGGCCGCGAGCGAATCCACAGGCTGCCGCGGCTGGCTGGCTGCTGTGTCAGCCGGTACTTGTGCGTGGAGCTGCCGGGCGCGCCCGAGTACCAATGCGGCGGCCAGGCCAAGGATGATGCACCGGTGGTTCATATGTCTCCTGACGGATTGCCCCCGATGAGTGGGGCGTGCTCACACTGCCATGTCGTGAACTACTTCAGGAGAGCGAGCGGGGCGGGGCGCGGGAGTGGGTGCTGGCGAGCCAGGTCTGCGTGGGGGCGACGGGGATGGGGCGAAGATTCGTGGTGCGGACCGACGGGATGGGCGTGAGCCCGAGGTCGGCGAATGGTGCGATGCCGTTGCCGCAGCGTGTGGAAAAATCAAGTGCGCACGCCTGAGAGTGAGTCGTGGCCTCGCTCTGGCGGGCCGCGCTGTCGGCCTGCGGCTGCGTCTGAGTGGGCTTCGAGTGATAGACCACCGCGTCGTACAGGGGCAGCCCGAAGCTCCCGCCCAAGATGGTGAGCAGCAGCAGCAGGGCCTGGAGACGCTGGGCGAAGGTTTGCATGAGCCTGAAAGAAGCTAGCAGCATTCATCTCGGGGAGGAAGCGGGAGCCTGACACATCGGGCTACCAGCGCCTCGAAGTTGCGCTGCGCCGTCGCGTCCTGCTCCGCAACGTCGCGCAGTCGTTCAGCGCCCCCCGTTTGCGCCGAGATCTTCGAACTTGGTGTTGCCGATACCGTACTCGCGCCAATCCTTGTAGTCGAAGTGCCACCACTCGTGGCTGTAGACGGCGAAGTCCTCGGCCTCCATCGCGCTCCGCAGCAGCTCCCGCAATCGGTGCTGCTCGGCCGTGCCACCGGTGTAATCGGGAGAAGCCCGGGGCGACATCTCGTCGTAGAGGCTGGGCATTGCCACCGGCTTCCCCGTCCGGAGCAGATACAGCGTCAGATCGACGGCGCAGCCGCGGTTGTGACGCGAGCCGGTCGCCGGATCCGCCACGAAGTCATGCTGGCTCGGCGGCGTCGCCTCCCAGAAGACCTTCGTGATGTACCACGGCCGGTAGGCATCGTGAATCAGCAGGCCATAGCCGAGTGGCTTGAGCGCACGGTGAATGCGGACGACGGCCTCCGCGGCTGGTCGCTGAAGAAACGCCCGCGCCTGGCTGTACAGCTGCGTGCTGAGAAAGTTGTTGGTCGTGGCGTAGCGGATATCGAGATGAATCGTCGAATCGAGTGTGACGACTTCGACGAGATCGGCTGGCCGAAAGGGCCCAGCCTCATGCGGTGGCGTGGCCTGCAGCGCCTCGGTGCGCAGCTCGGCGACGGGCCGGACGGGGGTGATGCGGAAGACCGCCGGAGAGCTGCAGGCGGTCAGGACGAGGAGGAGGGAGAGGCGTCGTCTCATTCGGGGCAGGGTCCGTCTGAAGGGTGTTCCCGCGCAGAGAGACTAGCTCTGGATCGTCTCGGTGGTGCCGCTGCCGCGCAGAATCTCGAGACTTCCCGATGGACGGCGGCCCGGCCCGTCCACCGGCAGGATGAACCAGAAGGTGGCACCGGTGCCGTAGACCGATTCGGCGCCGATCGTCCCGCCGTGCATCTCCACAAAGCGCTTCGACAGCGCGAGGCCAAGACCGGTGCCCTGCTGCGCCCGGCTGGCGCTCTGGTCCACCTGGCTGAACTCGTGGAACAGCTTGGGCATGTCATCCGATTTGATGCCATGGCCGGTATCGCGGATCGAGATCCACACTACATCGCGGGCCACGAAGCGGGCACTGTCGCTCGGCCGATCGGCCGGCACCGGCAGCGG
>Ga0163152_10000277_pt1 | contig 92566 bp, 89 predicted proteins | sample OliLakLV19MP8IB2_FD_148635 | JGI IMG/M metagenome (GOLD analysis project Ga0163152, IMG submission 148635) | Freshwater microbial mat bacterial communities from Lake Vanda, McMurdo Dry Valleys, Antarctica - Oligotrophic Lake LV.19.MP8.IB-2 | ecosystem: Environmental > Aquatic > Freshwater >...
GTGCCGATCTCGGTGGGGGCCTTCCTGGCGGGGGTGCTGGCGGCCGAGGCCAGGGCGCGCGAGGAACTTGTGGCCTGCCTCCATCCGATCAAGGAACTCTTCCTCGGGATATTTTTCGTGGCCGTGGGTTTCCAGGTGACGCTGGGCGCGCTGATCCACATGCTGCCGCTGGCCATACTGGCCACGATCGTCGTGGCCGTCGTCCGATTCCTGTCGGTTACCGCCGCGGCCTACGCGTCGGGAGAAGAAGCCGGACTCTCGCTCCAGCTCGGCGCGTTGATGGTTCCGGTCGGCGAATTCTCCTTCCTGCTGGCCATGTCCCCGGCGCTGCCGGCCGACCTCCGGGAGGCCCTCACCAGCCTCATCATCCTCATGATGTTTTTCCTTTCGTTGGGCGTCGAACCGTTGTTGGCCGCCGCGCCCCGCCTCGAGTCGCGCTTGATGAAACGCTCCCCCGGCGCCCTGCGGCACCTGCTCTATATCGTCCGCGGTTCGCTGGCGCCGGTCGTCTCGCCCTGGGCTCCGAACGTGCATCCGGTTCGGAGCGCATTCCGCGACCTGGTCCTCACGATCAGTGTCCTGGTGGGCCTCGGTGTCGGCATCGGAGGCACTTCCAGCTGGCTCAATGACCTGACGCCGGGCTGGCTCAATCTGAACCTGTTCGGCCTGGTGGTGGCGGTGGCTGTCCTGGTCCCGGGCCTTTTTGTGTTGTCCACCCGCTGGCAAAATCTGCTCGAGGCGCTGGTTGGAGCCGACAAGCAGGGGCCGGGCACCGACCGGGTCCGGATGATTCAGCGGGCCACGAGGGCCACCCTGACGACGCTGGCACTCGGCCTGCTCTTGCTGGCGACGTTGCCCCTCATCATCACCACGATACGCGGCAGCCGAAGTCTGATGATCGGCCTGACGCTGGCGGCCGGCCTCGTGCTGGCGTTTCTCTTCCGGAGGGCCGTGCTTCGTCTGCATCGGCTCCTCGGAACGGGCCTCTGGAACCAGGGATCGGATCGTGGATAGGCGCGGAGGGGCCGTCATGCCGTACTCTGTGTCAATTCCGGTTGCTCACTCCAACTCCAACAGGAGATGCCCCCCATGAATCATCGCCGGTTGCTCCAGTCCACCGTTCTCGCGATGCTCGCCTGGTCCGCCCCACCCGCCATGGCCGATACCATGCCGCCCCTCGACACGATTCCCTTCGTGGAGATCGAATCACCGGCCGGCCCGGCCAGCCAGGCGCCCGGTCTCGTCAGCGGCAAGGATGCCATCTACCTCACCTGGATCGAGTCTCCAGCCGGCGGCGTGCCCGTCCTCAAGATGTCGCGCCATGACGCAGCGGGTTGGTCGGCGTCCCGGACCATCGTTTCCGACCCGAAAATGATGGTCAACTGGGCGGATGTGCCGAAACTCCTGGCGCTCGACGACGGCACGTTGATCGTGTCGTGGTTGCGTCGTTCCGGCGATGCCGCCGGGGCCTACGACGTAGAGGTTCTGAGGTCCTCCGACAAGGGCGCCACCTGGACTTCACTTGGCCGACCGTATCGCGACAAGGCCCAGGCCGAGCACGGCTTCGTTTCGCTTCTGCCGCATGCCGGCACCGGTTTCTGGATCGTCTGGCTGGACGGGCGCAACTACGCAAAGCTGAAGCCCGCTCCGGCGTCCGGCGGCCATGGGCACGGGGCCGACACCGAGTTGCGCGCGGCCCGGTGGCGTGACGGCAAGTTCGAACCGGAAGTCCGCCTCGATACCCGCGTCTGCGATTGCTGTCAGACCGCGGCGGTCACCACGCTCGAAGGGCTGGCGGTGGCCTATCGTGATCGCGACGCCGGTGAGACGCGCGACATCTCTCTCGTGCGTTACGAACGACAGGTCTGGAGCAAACCGTTCCAGGTGCGGCACGACGGCTGGAAAATCGACGGCTGCCCGGTCAACGGTCCGGCCATGGCGTCCCACGACCGAAACCTGGCCATGGCCTGGTACACCGACGCGCGCGAAACGTCCGAGGTCTTCGTGGCGCTGTCCGACTCGTCCTCGTTCGGACTGTCGCGCATCGTCAAAGTGGATGACGGGCGGCCGCTCGGGCGCGTCGATGTCGACTGGCTGCGCGACGAGAGCGCGATGGTCACCTGGCTGGAACAAACCAGCGATTCCACCGCGCAGGTCCGTGTGCGCCAGGTGACGATGACCGGCGAAGCGAGCCCCGCGAAGACGCTGGCCACGACCACATCGGGCCGTGGCAGCGGCTTCCCGCAATTGGCCGTCCGCGATATCGACATCTGGGTGGCCTGGACCGACGCCTCCGCGGGGTCGCACCAGGTTCGTCTCGGCAAGCTCGACCTGGAATCGACGAAGTAGACTCAGATCATTTTTTTCAACAGCGCGATCTGGCCGGCATGATACGCGTCGTGCTGCACCAGTCCGTGAACCAGCCGGTAGATGGTCCTGCCGGTGCCGGCGGCGCGGTCGCGTGGCACACCCGGCGGCGCCATGATGGCCTCGTCGCCGAGCTTCTTGATTACCCGTCGCAGCTCCTCGTGGGCCGCGCCGAGATCACGCCTGGCCGCCTGCCAGGCCGATTTCGACAGGTCGGTCACGTCCGGCCAATCACCCGCTTCGGGCTCGCCGGCCTTTCCGCCATCGACACGACGCGCCACCTCGCGCGTCCAGCCGGTCATGTGGAGCACCAGTTCCCAGATGGTGTGTGCCTCCTCGATCGGGCGGGCGGCCGCCTCTGCCGCGTCGATCCCATCGAGAATGGCGGTGATGGGCGAGCCGTGCCAGGGATCGCCGTCCCAGGCGTCGATGAGTTCCTGATCGAGTCGTTCGCGTTCCATGTCGGAAGCCTCCGGGTCGGGCTAGGTTTGGTGCAGGCGCGAGGCGGCATCGCAGAGGAGATTGATTACCACCCGACGGCGATAGTCCGCCGTGGAGCGAATGTCATCAATGGGCTTCAAATCGGCCTGGACCGCCGTGGCCACTGCGGCGGCCTGCTGATCGGCATCGAGGCGCCCCGGATGGTCACCGAACTGGCCAAACAACCGTTCCAGTCCATCATATCGCGTCACGAACGGCGCCAGGCTGGTTCCAACGATTCGCCAGCTCCCATCGGCCCGCCAGTTGATCGTCAAGCCCACCTTCGTAATGGCCTGGGCCCGGCGTGTCCCGACTTTCCAGAACTCCTGAAGTCGATCCGGCTTCGCACGGGGCAATCGAATGGCGGCCAGGAACTCACCGGGCCCGATGTCCATCTTCTTGTAACCGGAAAAAAATCCGCAAAGCGGTGTTGTCCGGCGGCCCTGCCGCGACATCAGGACCACCTCCGCGTCGTAAGCCAGCAACGCCGCCACGCCGTCCGCCGCCGGGGATCCATTGGCGATATTGCCGGCCCAGGTGCCGCGCGTCTGGATTTGCGTGGCGCCGATCGTGCGGGCGGATGCCTCCAAGAGCGGAAATGCCGCGACAATGTCGTTGCGCTGACGGGTGTCGCGAAACGTGGCGAGGGCGCCGATCTCCAGCGAGTCCTCATCCAGCCGGTGATAGCGGAGGTCCGATGCCAGGGCCGTCAGGTCGAGGAAGCTCTCGCCCTCCTCTTGCCCGCCCGCCTCGAGTTGCACCATGACATCGGTGCCGCCGGCAATCAGCCGTGGCGCCCGGGTATTCGCGATGTGATCGAGCAGGTCATCCATCGAACGTGGCCGCGAGGCCTCGATGGCCGACAGGATCCCCCTCATTCGCGGGACTTTCCGATGTCGAGCGAGGCGATGGCGGCATCAACGCTGGCGATGATCAGGTCGTATCCGGTGCAACGGCAGAGGTTGCCGGCCAGCATGTCGCGCAGGTCACTCCCGTAGGCGCGATGCTCGGCCACCCAGGCAGCGGCCACGATCATCCCCGGGGTGCAGATGCCGCACTGGGCGCCGCCATGCTCCATGAACGCCTTCTGGACCGCCGCGCCGATGGGCGTCTCGGCAAGCGCTTCGACGGTCGTGATCTCGGCCCCCTCGGATTGAATGACTGGCACGATGCAGCTGTTCACCAGTTCGCCGTTGATCACCACACTGCAGGAGCCACATTCCCCCTCGCCGCACCCCTCCTTGCTGCCGGTCAACCCAAGGTCCTCGCGCAGCACATCAAGCAGCCGACGGAACGGAGGAGCGGTGACCGCCACGTCGCGGCCATTCACCCGGAAGCGAATCGTCGCCTCAGCCACGCGTGCCTCCGACAGGAGCCGCCGCATCGGCCAGCATCATCAGGTACTCCGGCCGGCACGGCACCTGTTCGGGTTCCACGCCGAGAGCCTTCGCGATGGCGTTCAGGACGGCCGGCGCCGGTCCATCCATCGGCAATTCGCCGATTCCCTTGGCGCCCATTGGCCCGAACTCATATGGCGTTTCGGCAAACAGAACCTCGATCGGCGGCACGTCAACGAACGTCGGGATCACATAGGTCGACAGCGCCGTGTTTCGAACCGCGCCATCCTTGTAGATGACCTGTTCGCACAGCGCCCAGCCGAGTCCCTGAACCACGCCTCCCTGGATCTGTCCGACAGCCAGGGTGGCGTGCAGCACGCCGCCGACGTCCTGATTGGCCACGAAGCGCGTCACGTTCACTTCGAAGGTGCGTGTATCGACTTCCACCTCGCAGCCGTACACGGCCCAGGCGTAGGTGGCGTAGGCGTCGCCGCGATAGGTCGTCTCGTCCCACTGGACGAACGCCGGCTTTTCGTAGCGGCTCCTGCCCAGGACTTTCCATCCATGCTCGACCGCCTGGCCCGCGGCGCGCCGGAAGGCCTCGCCGCGGAGCGACTCGGCGCTCACGGTTCGGAGCTCATCTGACAATTTCCCGGCCAGCTTCGCCGCCAGATCAAGCGCGGCCTGCTGCACGAGATATCCCACGACCATGGCCGTGCGGCTGGCCACCGTTGGCCCGGAATCGGGCACGCGCGCAGTGTCCGGCGGTGCCACTCGAATTTCGGATGGATCCAGCCCCAGCGCTTTTGCCGCGATGATGCTGAAGATGGTGATCGTTCCCTGGCCGATCTCGGTGTTCGAGGAAAGGATTTCGACGGCCCCCTCGTCGGTCAACCGCGCCGCCACCTGGCTGGCCAGCCGTTCTTCGCCCGAACCGGTGAAGCCGGCGCCGTGATAAAAGGCGGCAAAGCCCAGCGCCGAGCGTTTGGATGGCGAGAGCGCATTGGCGGCCGCCAGTTCCGCTTCGCGCTCCGCCCCACCCAGCCGGTCGTACACCGTCGTGGCCAGCGTGTGCATGTCGATGTCATCCCGCACGATCTGCCCCGTGGCCATCGTGGCGCCGACCTTGAGGTAGTTCCGCCGTCGAAACTCCAGGGGTGAGAGTCCGAGGCGGACTGCCAGTCGATCCATGTGCCGCTCAAGGGCAAAGATGCTCTGCGGCGCGCCGAATCCGCGAAAGGCGCCGTGCGGCGGCGTGTTGGTCAGCCGAGCCCGGGCACGAATCGTGATGTCCGGCACCGCGTACGGCCCGGAGGCGTGAAGCGATGCGCGCGAGAGGACCACCGGCGTCAGCGTCACGTAGGCCCCGCCGTCGAGCAACAGGTCGATCTCGAGAGCCGTCAGCTTTCCATCCAGCGTGACGCCGGCCTTCACCCGCGTGATCGAGGGGTGCCGTTTCGTCGTGGCCAGGATGTCCTCGTGGCGGTCGTACACCAGCTTCACCGGCCGCCGGCTTTTCAACGCCAGGAGCGCCGCATGCCCCGCCACGATGGATGGATACTCCTCCTTGCCGCCGAAGCCGCCGCCGGTCGTGGTTTGAACCACGCGCAACTCCCCGGCCGGAATTCCCAGCAGATGTGTGACCGCCTTCACGACGTAGTAGGGGCACTGCAGCGATCCGAAGATCTCGACGCCGCCGCCATCGGGCGCCGGCCGTGCGATCATCCCCTGTGGCTCGATGTAGGCCTGCTCCTGGGCCCCCGTCTCGTAGGTCTCGTCAAGGATGAGGTCCGCCGACTCGAAGCCGGCATCGACATCCCCCTTGATGATGTCAATCGCATGAAACGTGTTGTCATCGCCGTGCTGCCGAAACTCCGGCCGCAACGCCTGGCGCACATCGAGACAGGGCGGTTCCTCCGCGTAGGAGATGGTGATGGCCATCGCCGCCCGCCGCAGCATCTCCCGATCCTCGTGCGCCAATAGCAGAATCGGCTCCGAATGATGCCGCACATACCCATCCGCCAGGAACGGCTGGTCTTTCGTCAGGAGCAGCACTTCGTTCTTTCCGGGGATGTCCGCCGCCGTGACGATCGTGAAACCGGACCAGTCCAGGGCTGGATCGAACGTGATTCCGGTGATCCGGCCGCGGGCAATCGTCGATCGGATGGTGGCGCCATGCAGCATCCCCGGCATCTGGATGTCATCCACGTACTGGGCCCGGCCGGTCACCTTGTCGTGGCCGTCGAGGCGGGGGATGGGTGGGGTAAGCTCACCGTCGTTCATAGGACACCTGTTATACCACGGGATGTCGGGAAACCGGAGCGGCCCTCGAAGCAGAACACGCTGAGGCGGAAGCCGGTATATTTGGCTGGAAAGCATACAACCCTCTCCAGCCCCGGGCGGATGCCCCGATGGGCGAAATCTCAAGGTCAACTGGAGGACCAGCCCATGGCCCGAGAACCAGGACGAAGTCGACTATTACTGGCAGAAGCTCTGAAGAAGATCGATATTGCGGCAATGGAGCGGGCATTTCGGGGGGAGTAAGCCGGTGATGTCCATTCCCCCGGCCCAGATCGCCGCCATCATTCTCTGCGGTGGCCAAAGCCGCCGCTTCGGCGCCGACAAGGCGATTGCCACGCGCGGCGGCCGCACGTTTCTCCAGCGCGCCATCGACTGCGCCGGTACCCGCGCGGACGAGGTGATCCTGGCCTGCGGTCCCGTGCGCCGCTACGAGGAGTTCGGCCGGACGCTGGCCCTCGATCCGCCGGAAGTCACCGGCCCATTGGCCGGGATGCTGGCCGGCCTCGCGCAGACGGAGCGCCCGTACATACTGTTCCTGGCCGTCGACCTGGCGGACGCCACGCCGGCCGCGCTGGACCAGCTGATCGAGGCGATGGTCACCGCCGATCCGCCGGTCGACCTGGTCATGCCGGAGTCCGAACGCGGCCCCGAACCCCTCCTGACCCTCGGCCGCCGAGCGCCTCTCGCCCTGGCTCTGCGCGCCTTGTCGACAACTGCCGTCCCGGCCCCGCGCCTGTTGGTCCATCATCTGACGACCCGAATGCTCACCATCGCCGACGACCCAACCGACCCTCTCCGCCGCGCCATCACCAATATCAACACCCCCGCCGACCTCGATACGCCGCCCCGGTGAACCGCCTCCTCATCGCCCTGGCGTTCCTGCTGGCCGCACTCCTCTCCTGCCGACAACTCGGCAGCGCCGACCTCGGCTTCCACCTCAAGACCGGCGAGTACATCCTGAGCGGCCACGGCTGGCCCCAGACCGACCCCTTCACCGACACCATGAAGGACCACGCCTACATCGACACCAGTTGGGGTTTCGATGTCCTGGTGGCCCAGGTCCACCGCCTCACCGGCCCCGCCGGCCTCACGTTCCTGACCATGGTCCTCACGCTGGCCATCCTCGCCCTTATCACGATGAGAGCCCGCCTCAACCCCAAACTCGACGAACTGGCACTGACGCTTGGCCTCCTCATGGCCACCATCGCGATGGAATTGCGCTACGAACCCAGGCCCGAAATGATCTCGTACGCCCTCCTGGCTCTGCAGACCTATCTATTGTCACGTCGGGCGGTGGGCCGCCCGACACCCGCCTGGCTCTTCGTCATCGTGCAATTGATCTGGGCAAACACACACAGCCTCTTCATCCTCGGCTGGCTGGTCCTGCTCATTTACGTGGTCGGCGGCTGGCTGGAAACGAAGAAATTCGATCGCGGCCTCGCGCTGGCCCTGGTAGCCGCCATCGCCGTATCGTTCGTGAACCCCTACGGCTTCGAGGGCGTCCGCTTCCCGTTTACGCTCCTGACACGTTTCCAGTCGAGCAACCCGTTCGCCCAATCCATCGGGGAGTTCATCTCCCCATTCTCAGTCCAACTGAGCCAGCAATTCCCCAACTACCCAGCCTGGCCCCTCTGGACCTTCTGCATCCTCATGGCCCTGACGGCTCTCGCCGCCGTCACCTGGCTCCGCAAGAAGCAATACACCGCCTTGCTGTTGGCGCTGGCCTTCGCGCCGCTGGGTGTCCGGATGACTCGCAACATCCCGCTGGCCGTCATCATCGTACTGCCGGCATTGATTGCCGCCATGCCAATAGGGAGGTGGATCGAGCGACGCTGGCAGCACCCGATCCTGCGTCGCGCTCTCCCTGTCGCCGCCATCGTGGCCGCCATCGTCCTGTCACTGCGCGTCTTCCACGATGCGTACTACCTCGATACGCGCCGCACGGATCGCATCGGTGTCGGCTGGAATCGCCTGATCCTTCCGGTTGAAGCCGCGGCCTTCGCCAACAAGGTCAACATGCCCGGTGCGATGCTCAACCACCTCAACTTCGGCGGCTATTTGATGTGGGCGACGAAGGGACCCGTATTCATCGACGGGCGACTCGAGGTAGTGGGGGAGTCGTTCTTCAACGACTACGGTCGGATCCTTTCCTCCGAGGTGGCGCTGGAGCAGGCGGTGGCGCGGCATGGGATTGGGTGGATTGTGACGCCGTACGCGGGGGCGCCCGAGTTGATTCGGCGATTGTCGGCGGATCCGCGGTGGCGTTTGGCGCACGTGGATGGTTTGGCGGCGGTGTTTTTGCGGGTGGATCGGGCGGATGTACGGGATCGGGTGGAGGGGATGATTGATCCGCGGTTGGGGGCGCTACTGGCGCCGGGACCGCCATCAATCCCATGGAATCAACTTCCAGAAATGGGGGGTCCCCCACGCCCCGGCGCTTTCGCCCGCTGGGCGGACGGCCTGTTCCGCCGTCAACAGTTTCCAGGCGATGACTTCTACATCGGACTATTTTGCTACTTTCGCAAGGAGTACGAGCCGGCGGCACGGCGCTTCACCGAGGCGATTCGTTCGAGCCATGGAGCCTGGTATGACGCGTACGCAAATCTCGGCTCGGTGCTTTGGCGGAATGGGGACAAGGCGGGGGCCACGGCGGCGTACGAGGTCGTGCTCAGGGAGGATCCGCTGAACAAAGTGGCATTGGAGCGGGTCGGGGAACAGCGGAAGTGACGCTTGCGGAATGTATATTGGAGTAATATACTAAATCAATGCCGCCGCCGCCCGAGTACTTCGAAGGAATCACCGGATTCCAGTGGGATGAGGGTAACAGCGACAAGAACTGGCGTCGCCATCAGGTCAATCGCGCCGAAGCGGAGCAGGTATTTTTCAACCTGCCACTTGTAGTGGTCGAGGATAAGCAACATTCAAGCGGCGAGCAGCGCTATTTTGCGCTGGGCCGTACCGACGCCGATCGCAAGCTGATGATCGTCTTCACGCTGCGAAATGACCTGCTCCGGGTCATTTCCGCCCGGACGATGAGTCGGCGAGAGAGGTCCGCATATGCCAAAGCCGTCGAAGCTTAAGCCAATTCCCAAGTTCAAGACCGAGTCCGAAGAGCGCAAGTTCTGGGAATCCGCCGACTCTGCCGACTACGTCGACTGGAGCAAGGCACGCCTTGGCTTTTTCCCAAACCTCAAGCCCTCCACGGAAACGATCTCTCTTCGGCTCCCCGCGTCACTCCTGGCGGAACTCAAAGCACTGGCCAACCAGCGCGATGTGCCCTACCAGTCGCTCCTCAAGATCTACCTGGCGGAACGAATCTCGATTGAGCGTGGCCATGGGGAGAGGCGAGCACCGGTCAGGAGGCTTCGGCGATCAGCAGATCGTGTTGCTGTCACTTCCAAGGCGGGGAAGCGCAGCCCGAGGTGATTCAGGTTAATGGCATCCACTGCCTGAATGAGGTGCAGGGCGAATACACCGCATATGGCGCGCATGGCGCTGTCCGCGTGAATCAAAAAACAGATCGCAGCTATGCCCGCAGGTCAAAGGCCGAGTTGGCGCAGGTGCAAGGAAGGGAGCCCAATGAGCAAACACGAGACATCCATGACCCGCTGGTACTGGAAACAGGTTGGCGGGATGCTTGTCGAAGATTATGTGGTGGTGGAGGAGGGGGCTGACTGTGGTCGGCGCGTCCTGGACGCCGTCATTTTCCCGGCGGGCGAAAATCGGGTGGCGGGGCAGGCGGAGGCGCCTGTCGAGGGGAAGGATGTCATTGTTCTGTCGACGAAGGTTGGACGAATGGGAATGAACCTGGTCGGGCAGGCACTGGTCTCGGCGCAACTCCTGGCGCGGTTGGGGGCTCGAACGGTTGAGTCGGTGGCGCTGTGCGGCAAGGATGATTCGGTGCTTCGGCCGCTGTTGGAGCAATATCCCGGCATGAAAGTGGTGGTGTGTTCGCAGGGGAGGCCTCCCAGGCGGCGCAGCTCGTAGGTTTCCTTGACGTTGCCTGAGGGAGTTGCCTCGACTCCCTGTCCTCGACTCCCTGTCCTCGACTCCCTGTTTCGAGCGGCTTCCCGGGTATGAAACGAGGCTGAACCGCCCATGGCCGCGATTCAGCCTCGCAAAACTTGGATCAATCCGGGCACTGACAGCCCAATATCGGGCCGGCGGCGAGTTCGGACTAGAAGAGCGACTTGATGTTCGACCAGGTGCGGCCTTCGACGGGGAGTTCGCACTCCTCGATGAGGAGCCCAACACGGAAATTGACGCCGCTCACCACCGAACCGATATCGGCGTTATAGAGATAGAGGGTATTCAGGCCGGGGGTCAGCATGGCCCCCACGGGAATCGGCCCGACGAAGGTGGCCGCGCCGAAGTTTCCGCCGGCGACGGCCGGAATCGGATTGCCGTTGAGATAGAGACCGGCGGGGTTGTTGGGGCTGCCGAGGGCGTCGTCCACCATCCAGCAGATGTTGAGCTCTGCGTAAAGGATGCAGGCAGTCCGCACATTGAAGGTCACGGCATAGAGGGCCGTCTCCGGCGGGCCACCCGGGGCGACGCCGACCCATTGGCCTGCCGCATCGCTAGCCGGATCGCATGACAGCTCTGGAGTCCAGAGCGGGTGCGCCTGACCAATGATCGTGGCCGGTGGGCCGCCGGCCGCCGCCGCAAAGTGCGCCGGTGTAAACGCCGGAAACTCGGCACAGCAGCTTCCAAGACCCAGGAACCGGACGATCGGGTCGGGTTGTCCAATGATACCGTTGCCGCTGAAAAACGAGATGTTTTCGACGGCCGCCGACGGCAAGTTCAGGACGAGCAGAGCTGAAAGCGTCAGAAGGGGGGTGGCTGCCTTAGCAAGGATGTTCATGAAGCGGCTCCTTTGAAGTGGCTTTCAAGAAGGGAACTGGACCATCTGCCATGGACCGCCGAGCATAGCAGGGCGCCGCGGGCGGGCCTAATGTTCTTTCCTGCCAGGCAACGCGGCCCCTAGGCCACCCCCCCCACCACCTTCTCCAACGTTCCGACAATCCAGGTCCACCCACCACTGGCCCCGTCGTGAGCACCGGCAAAGGGCCGGGAGGGTGAGGCGGCAGTGAAATCTCCACTTGCGGAGTCGGGCGGACGGGGTGTTAGGGTCGTTTTCTGGTGGGCCGCATTGAGGGTGGCGTTGGGTCGATAGCGATTTCTGGAGGTCATTGAATGAGCGACGAGCTCAAGAGGCCGAGATCAAAAATCTCACCGTCTTCGAGCGGCAAGTTCGCTTCCCGCGAGGAATTGAGCGATGAGTATCTAGTGCCAGAGGAGCTTGGGCTCAGTCCGGCCCAGCGGCACGAGATGCTACGGAGGCTGCGCGCCCACATCGAAAGTCCTGGGACGTATTCCACGATCGAGGATGTTATCGAGCGCCTGAAACGCAAACTGAGCCGTTTCCGGTGAGTGTCATTCCTGAGGCAGAGGACGAACTCGACGAGATCACGTACTGGTACGAGAACCGACAGCCGTTGCTCGGGCAGAGATTTCTGTCCGCAGTTCAATTCGGGATATCAGAGGCTCGGCATTTTCCGGAGGTCCATCAACTCATTGGGCTACGCACGCGTCGATTCAAACTTCATCGATTTCCGTATGTTGTCTACTACGTGGTGGAAAAGGGCCAAGTCCTGGTTACCGGAGTTTTCCACGAGAGACGTGACCGTCCCACCTGGGATGGGCGCATTCGTGAGTTGAAACCAATTTATTCCGGTTTAAGGTTGCAATTGGACTTGGAAAGTCACTTCCCCATCCCGCATTGACACCCCCACCCCCCCTTCGTATCCTGCCTTGCACCTTTTTTCACAAGCGCCTTGGCGTCTGGGCGGTGTGGCCCGGGCGTCGGCTTTCCTTTGATGGCCGGCGCTGGTAAGGTCCCGTCCGCTTAATGCGTTCCGGCGTTTTCCTGATCCCTTTGAGACGACAAACGACACGATGGCACTCGACTATCTCCCGATCCTTGTCATGCTGGTCCTGGCGACTGGATTTCCGGTGCTGACGCTGGGGATTTCGTTTCTGCTGGCGCCACGGCAGGCGGATCGGATCAAGGACGCGGCCTATGAGTGCGGCGTGGATCCGGTGGGGGATGCCCGGCTGCGTCACTCGGTGCGGTTTTATGTCGTGGCCATGCTTTTCATCGTCTTCGATCTGGAGACGGTCTTTCTTTATCCCTGGGCGGTCAGTTTCAAGAAGCTGGGGATGTTCGGGCTGATCGAGATGGCTGTGTTCATGATCATCCTGCTGGTCGGCTACGTGTATGTCTGGAAGCGAGGGGCGCTGGACTGGAGCGAACAGCTCGAGCCGGCCGATCTTCGTGCCTACACCACGGATCGCACCATCGGTGGACCGCGGGCCCGGATGCTCGGGATCGAGTACGAGTGGGAAACGCCGGCCCGTCGGAAGGTGGAGGGGGCGCCATGACCCGGCCCACCAAAGCCGCCATGACTCACGGCACCGGCTACGGCCAATCCACGGCCATGGAATTGCAGTCCAGGTTCGGCGATGCCGTGTCCAACTGGCGTGAATTCCGGGGCGACTGGCAGATCACCGTGAATGCCGGGCAGATGCGCGAAGTGGCTTTCCACCTGCGCGACTCGCTCGGCTATCAAATGCTCTCGAGCATGAGCGGCGTGGACTTCTACCCCGACGAACCGCGATTCAAGGTCGTCTACATGCTCACGCACATGAAGGAGAAGACGCAATTCCTGTTCGAGGTCTTCACCGACGGTGAAAATCCGGAGCTGCCCACGCTCAGTGACATCTGGATGGTGGCCAACTGGCAGGAACGCGAGGTCTACGACTTTTTCGGCATCAAGTTCACGAATCACCCGGACTTGCGCCGGGCCTTGATGCCCGAGGATTTCGAAGGCTATCCGCTGCGGAAGGACTTTCCGCTCCTCGGGGTCGACGTCGGCCTCAAGGCCCGTAGCTGATCGGTTCGGAAAGGTCCCCGATGCTGTCCGACAAGGCCAAAGAGGAAATCCTCGAGATCAAGGTCCGCTATCCGGACCGTCGATCCTCCACCCTCCCCTCCTTATATGTGGCGCAGGAGGATCAGCGGTGGTTGAGCTCGGAAACGATTGCCGAAGTGGCCGTCCTGCTCGAGATGCCCGTGCGGATGTTGCACGAGGTGGCCACCTTCTACGTCATGTTCGAGACGAAGCCGGTCGGCACGCATCTGGTCGAAGTTTGCGACAACATCTCCTGCGCGCTGCGCGGGGGAGAGGAGGTCCTCCAGCACCTCGAACAGAAGTGGGGGATCAAGCGGGGCCAGACCACGACGGACGGCAAGTTTTCGCTGCGCGGGGCCGAGTGCCTCGGCGCGTGCGGTACGGCTCCCTGCCTCATGATCGACCATCGCTACTGGGAGAACCTGACGCTGGCCGAACTGGACCGGCGGCTGGCGACGCTTACCGACGATCCGCATCACACGGCCGGCGATCTGGCCGAGGCCCCCATTCCGGCTGTGAAGGGCTGATCGCATGGCGCCGAATTTCCCGCTCATCCTGACGAAGAACATGACCCGACCGGACAGCCACCGGCTTTCCGCCTACACCGCCTCGGGCGGCTACAATTCCTGGAAGAAGACGCTCAAGGAATTGACGCCCGACCAGGTCATCCAGACCGTCAAGGACTCCGGGCTCCGCGGCCGCGGCGGAGCGGGCTTTCCGTGCGGCCTGAAATGGTCGTTCGTGCCGCGCCAGAGCGAGAAGCCGAAATACCTGGCCTGCAACGCGGACGAATCGGAGCCCGGCACGTTCAAGGACCGGATGCTGATGACCCGCGATCCCCACATGCTGATCGAGGGGATGGCCATCGCCGCCTTCGCCATCGATTGTCATCTGGCCTTCATTTATATCCGAGGTGAGTTCGCCCTCGAGGCCATCATCCTGGAGAACGCCCTCGCGGAGGCGCGCGCGGCCGGGCATCTCGGCAAGAACATCTACGGTACCGGCTACGAGCTCGACATGATGGTGTACCGGGGTGCCGGGGCTTACATTGCCGGCGAAGAGACCGGCATGCTCGAGAGCCTGGAAGGGAAGCGGGCCCACCCGCGCATCAAGCCGCCGTTTCCGGCCGTGGTCGGCCTTTATGGCTCGCCGACGGTCATCAATAATGTTGAGACGCTGGCCAACGTTCCGGCCATCATCGAGAACGGCGCCGCCTGGTTTGCGGCAATCGGCACACCCAAATCGACCGGAACGAAGCTGATGAACATTTCCGGGCATGTGAACCGCCCGGGCGTGGTCGAGCTGCCGATGGGAACAAAGCTCATGACAATCATCAACGATTACTGCGGCGGCGTCTGGCACAACCGCAAGCTCAAGGCGGTCATCCCGGGCGGCTCGTCCGTGCCGGTCTTGACCGCCGCCGAGTGCGAAGAGGTCACCGTCGATTACGACAGCCTGGCCGCGGCCGGCACGATGCTCGGCACGGCGGCCATCATCGTCATGGATGAAACAACCTGCATGGTCCAGGTGGCCTCGCGCCTGACCCGCTTCTACGATGAGGAGTCATGTGGACAGTGCACCCCCTGCCGCGAGGGCACGGCCTGGGCCTTCAAGATCCTGGACCGCCTGGTACATGAGGGGGGGGAGCCACACGAGATCGACCTGCTCCTCGACATCTGCGACAACATGGGCGGCCGCACCATCTGCGCCCTGGCCGACGCGGCCGTGGGCCCGATCAAGAGCTGCATCGAGAAGTTTCGTCCCGAGTTTGACTATGCGGTCCGACATGGTTCGCCCATGAAGGGGCGGATGGCCGATGTGCCGGGGTTTGACGTGACCGCCACGGTCGGGGCGCGGGGCTGATGGGAGTCGGACTCCCGATGGACGTCGTGCTGGGCGTCGTCATCAAATGCCTCGTATTCTTCTTCATCGTCGTCACCGCCGTGGCCTACATGGTGCAGTTCGAGCGAAAGGTGATTGCCCACATTCAGAGCCGCATCGGGCCGAGCCGCGTGGGGCCGATGGGGCTGCTGCAGCCGCTGGCCGACGCGCTGAAGCTCATCTCCAAGGAGACGATCTTCCCGCGCGGGGCCGACAAGGTGTTGTACCTGCTCGGACCGGTCTTTGCCTCCGCCCCGGCCTTTCTGTCGTACGCGGTTATCCCGGTCGGCCCGAATCTTTCGATGTTCGGCCAGGAAATCACGTTGTACCTGGCCGACATCAACGTGGCCCTGCTGTTCATCTTCGCGGTGGCTTCGATCAACATCTACGGTGTCTTCCTGGCAGGCTGGTCCTCGAACAACAAGTATTCGCTGTACGGCGGCCTTCGCTCGAGCGCGCAGATGATCTCGTACGAGCTGGGAATGGGGCTGTCGGTGATGGGCGTCATCATGCTGGCCGGCAGCTTCAGCCTGGTGGACATCGTGAATGCGCAGGCCAAAATGCCATTCCTGCTGTTGCAACCGGTTGGCTACCTGATGTTCCTGATTGCCGGTCTGGCCGAGATCAACCGCATTCCCTTCGATTTGCCGGAAGCCGAGGGCGAACTCGTGGCCGGATTCCACACCGAATATTCCGGCATGCGCTTCGGTCTCTTCTTCCTGGGCGAATATGCCAACATCATCACCACGTCGTGCATCGCCGTGTTGCTCTTCTGGGGCGGCTGGAACGGGCCGGGCGTGACTCAATATCCCTGGCTCGGGCCGATCTGGTTCACCATCAAGCTCGTGCCGCACCTATTTTTCATGGTCTGGACCCGTGGCACACTGCCCCGCTTCCGTTATGACCAGCTGATGGGTTTTGGCTGGAAGGTTCTGCTGCCGATCGGGCTGGCCAACATCCTGATCACGGGTCTGATCATCGCCCTGACTCAACGCTGAGTCCGGGCGCACCGATTTTCGAGGACTGACGAACAATGTGGATTTTCTTTCTGCTGGCGCTCCTGGTCGTGGCCGGGGCCCTGGCGGTGGTGCTGCTGCCCAACCCAATTCACTCGGCGTTGATGCTGGTCTTCACGCTGATGGCGACGGCCGGCATCTTCCTGACGCTCGGGGCACAGTTCCTGGCCGTCATCCAGGTGATCGTGTACGCCGGCGCCATCATGGTGCTGTTCGTGTTCGTCATCATGCTGCTCAATCTGCGCGCCGGCGAGGGAGGCGAGGAAAGCCTTCACCGGAAGACCGGCCTCGGACAAATCCTGGGTATTGGCCTTGCCGCGCTGCTCATGCTCCAGATCGGCCTCCTGGTCCTGACCGGAAAACCGTCACTGCTCAAGTCGATTCACCCGGCGGCGGAACTTGAAGCGCAGGCCGGGGGCCACAGCCAGGCCATTGGACTTTTGCTCTACGGCAAGTATCTACTGCCGTTCGAGGTGGCCTCGGTGCTGCTGCTCGTGGCCATCATCGGGGCGGTGGCCCTGTCGCGTCGCCATCTCGTGATCGGACCCGGTCGCGACGAATCGACCGAGGAGGTGCCATGAACGAATCGGTCCTCCCCATGCTCGTTCCGGTGGCCTGGTACCAGGTCCTTGCGGCGGTTCTCTTCGCCATCGGGGCGATGGGCGTCCTGTTCCGGCGCAACATCCTGGTCATCTTCATGTGCGTCGAACTGATGCTCAACGCCACCAACATCGCCTTCGTCGCCTTTGCCCGGCACCTGGGCTCGCTGGACGGCCAGATCATCGTCTTCTTCGTTCTGGCGGTGGCCGCCGCGGAAGTGTCCGTAGGGCTGGCCATCATCATCGATGTTTTCCGCAAACGAGGCACCGTCGATCTGGCGGCCGCCAACATTCTGAAAGGCTGACGGGGGCGCATGGAGTACTTCTGGCTCATCCCGTTTCTCCCGCTGGCCGGCTTCCTGATCACGGGCCTGTTTCAAAAGTGGCTGAACGAGAAATCCGCCGGCCTCATCGCCTCGGCCGCGGTGGGTGCGGCGTTCGTCCTGGCCGTGATCTCCTTCTTTGGCCTCCTGTCGCTGCCGGCGGACCAGCGGGTCGTGCATCACACGATTTCCAGCTGGATCGAGGCCGGCCGCTTTAATGCGCCGCTGGCCTTCCTGCTTGATCCTTTGTCGATGGTGATGGTCCTGGTCATCACCGGCGTCGGATTCCTGATCCACGTCTATTCGATCGGCTACATGCACGGCGATTCGGGCGTGAAGCGGTTCTTCTCCTATCTCAACCTCTTTACGTTTGCAATGCTGGTCCTGGTCCTGGCCGACAACCTGTTGCTCCTGTTTGTCGGCTGGGAAGGGGTGGGGCTCTGCTCGTACCTCCTGATCGGCTACTGGTACGAAAAGAAATCGGCCACCGACGCCGGCAAAAAGGCCTTCATCGTCAACCGGATCGGCGATTTTGGTTTCCTTCTGGCCACTGCGCTGGTGTTCTGGACACTGGGCACAGTCAATTTTCGGGAGATTGCCGAGCGCGCGCCCGGCCTCCTGGAGGTCGGCGGCGGCATGATCACCGCCATTACGCTTCTGTTTTTCCTCGGCGCCACCGGCAAGTCGGCCCAGCTTCCGCTGTACACATGGCTCCCCGACGCCATGGAGGGCCCTACGCCGGTGTCGGCGCTTATTCACGCCGCCACGATGGTCACCGCCGGCGTGTATCTGCTGGCCCGCACTCAGCTGCTGTACACCATGGCGCCGCTCACGATGTTCGTGGTGCTGGTCATCGGCATGGCCACGGCCATCTTTGCCGGCTCGATTGGCCTCGCCCAGACCGACATCAAGAAGGTACTGGCCTACTCCACGGTCAGCCAGCTCGGATTCATGTTTGCCGCCTGTGGTGTCGGCGCCTTCGCGGCCGCCATCTTCCACCTGGTCACGCACGCCTTCTTCAAGGCGCTGCTGTTCCTCGGCTCCGGTTCGGTCATCCACGGCCTTCATGGCGAGCAGGAGATGCCGAAGATGGGTGGCCTGAAGGACAAAATGCCGACGACCTTTCGGGTCTTTCTGATCGGCGGCCTCGCCCTTTCCGGCGTCCCGATCTTCGCCGGATTCTTTTCCAAGGACGAGATTCTCTGGGAGGTCTTCGCCAGCGGCAACGTGATCCCCTGGGTGGTGCTGGCGATCGCGGCCCTCTTCACCGCCTTCTACACGACGCGGGCCATCATCCTGACCTTTTACGGCCAGCCCCGTGACCGTCATCTGTATGACCACGCCCATGAATCACCGGCCGTCATGACGGTGCCGCTGGTCATCCTGGCGGTTTTGTCGACCATCGGTGGGTTGCTTGGCATTCCGCTCCTGGCCGGCGGGCAACGGCTCAAGGCGTGGTTGTCGCCGGTGCTGGGCGGAGGACACGCCGCCGCTCCGGCGGCTCACGGCGCTGCGGAAGTGGCCACCCACGCAGCGGAAGTAGCCACTCGCAGCGCGGCGCCTCATGCTTCGACGTTCCACTATCCCGGCCTTCTGTCCCCCTTCGGACACGATACGACCCTCGAGATGATCCTGATCGTCGTTTCGGTGGCCATCGCCTTGATCGGCATCTTCCTGGCCACCCGCCTGTATGCCGGGGATGCCTCCGCGGCCGAGAAACTCCGTCTGAGCTGGGGCGGCCTCCATCGCCTGCTGGCGAACAAGTACTTTGTCGACGAGCTGTACAACGCCATCGTCGTTCGGCCGATCAAGTTGCTGTCCGATTTCTTCTGGCAGATCGTGGATGTCCGCGGCATCGACGGCGCCGTCAACGGCGTCGGTACGTTCCTGCGGGGCACCGGTGACGAACTTCGCCGCTGGCAGACGGGCCTGGCCCAGAACTACGCGGTGGCGATCGTTTTCGGCACGCTCCTGATCCTGGCCTTTGTGCTGTGGGGACGGTGGGCGCTGTGAATTACCTGTCGCTCGTCCTTTTCCTGCCGCTCGTCGGCGCCATTCTCCTGGCCGTTGTGCCGGGCGGGGCCAGGGTTCATCGCAACTTTGCGCTCGGCATCAGCGGCGCCACCTTCCTGTTGAGCCTTCGGCTCTGGTTCGACTTTGATGTGCATGCCAACGGCATGCAGTTCGTCGAGCGCTTCGACTGGATCCAATCGCTGGGCATCCGCTATGCCATCGGCGTTGACGGCCTGTCGCTGATGTTGATCCTGTTGACCACGTTCCTGTCGACCATCGCCATCCTGGCATCGTTCCAATCGATCACCGAACGGACCCGCTCGTACTTCGCGTGTCTGCTGGCGCTCGAGACGGGCATGCTGGGCGTCTTCATGGCCTTCGATCTCTTCTTCTTCTACGTATTCTGGGAAGTGATGCTGATTCCGATGGCCCTCCTCATCGGCATCTGGGGCGGTAAGCGGCGGGTGTACGCGGCCATCAAATTTTTTCTGTACACGATGGCCGGCTCGGTGTTGATGCTGGTGGCCATTATCGCCGTGGTCCTGATTCACCGGCAGGCCACGGGCTCCCTGACCTTTGATCTCTTCCAGCTGTACGGCACGCCCATATCCCGAACGGCCCAGATGTGGCTCTTTGCTGCCTTCGCGCTGGCCTTCGCCATCAAGATTCCGCTCTTCCCGTTTCACACCTGGCTGCCCGACGCACACGTCGAGGCCCCCACCGCCGGCTCGGTGATCCTGGCCGGCGTGCTGCTCAAGATGGGCACCTACGGATACATGCGCTACTGCCTGCCGATGTTTCCGGAGGCGGTGCTCTTCTTCGCCCCCTTGATCCTGGGCCTGGCGGTCATCGGCATCATCTACGGGGCGCTGGTGGCCATGGTCCAGCCGGACCTCAAGAAACTGGTGGCCTATTCCTCGGTGAGCCACATGGGATTCGTCATGCTCGGTATTTTCTCGCTGAACTTTCAGGGCCTGCAGGGCGGCATGATCCAGATGATCAACCACGGGCTCTCCACCGGCGCGCTCTTCCTCCTGGTCGGCATGATCTACGACCGCCGCCACACGCGTGAGATCTCCGAGTTCGGCGGCCTGACCCGGGTGATGCCGGTCTTCTCCATTTTCTTCATGATCACCACGCTGTCATCCATCGGCCTGCCGGGTCTGAACGGCTTCGTCGGTGAATTCCTGGTGATCCTTGGCGCCTTCCAGACGGCCCGGCCGTTTGCCATCGTCGGCGCCATCGGCGTCATCCTGTCTGCGGTTTATATGCTCTGGATGTTCCAGCGGGTCATGTTCGGCGAGGTGACGAAGGAGGAAAACAGGAAGCTCATCGATCTTTCGCCGCGCGAGTGGGCGGTCATGGTGCCGGTGCTGATCCTGATCATCTGGATCGGCATCCATCCCAAGCCCTTCCTCAAGACCAGCGAGGTGGCCGTCGGTGACATTCTGAAGAAGTACGGCACCACCGAAATGGGGCAGGTGGCGCGATGACCGAACTGGTTCGGCTCTTCGGTTCACTCGGCATCAATTTTTCGGCCATCGGCCCGGAGGTGGCGCTGCTCGGGGCCGCCTGCGTGATCCTGCTGCTCGACTGCTTCTACAAGCGGAACGGCGGCGGACATCTGTTGTCGATCGGCCTCGTTGGTCTTGGGGTGGCTGCCTGGCTGGCGCTGCGCGTCGACCCGAATCTGCCGATCACGGCCTACTACGACACGGTTGGAGCGGACGGCTTCAGCCGCCTCATCAAGGTCATCCTGTGCGGCATTACGGCCGTGACCTTCCTGATGACCGCCGGTTATGCGCTGCGCCGCGAGGTGGAGAGCGCCGAGTACTACGCCCTGATGCTCCTTGCCACGCTGGGCATGATGCTGATGGCGTCCGGCACCGACTTGATCATGATCTTCCTGGGCCTCGAGATCTCCTCGATCAGCCAGTACATCCTGGCGGGCTTCCGCCATGAATCGCCGCGCAGCACCGAAGCCAGTCTCAAGTACTTCATTCTCGGCGCCTTTGCCACGGGTTTCCTGCTTTACGGCATCGCGCTGGTGTACGGCGCCACCGGCACCACGAACCTGATGAGCCTCAAGATCTATACGGCCAACGTGGAGAAAGCGCCGCTGCTGCTCATGGCCGGCTGTGCCCTCCTCCTGGTCGGCTTCGGCTTCAAGTTGTCGAGCGTGCCGTTCCACATGTGGACGCCGGACGTGTACGACGGCGCCCCGACGCCCGTCACCGCCTTCATGGCCGCCGCCTCGAAGGTGGCCGGTTTCGCCGCGCTCACCCGCATCCTCTTCGTCGGCTTCACCGGCGTGCAAAGCGGCTGGGGCCAGATTCTCTGGGTCATCGCCGCCCTGACGATGACGCTGGGGAACATTGCCGCCCTGGTGCAGACCCGCGTCAAGCGGATGCTGGCCTACTCCGCCATCGCCCACGCCGGCTACCTGCTGGTGGCCCTCGTGGCCGGCACCGAGATGGGCGGCATCGGCATCATTTACTACCTCGTGGCCTATGCCTTGACGAATCTCGGTGCCTTCGCCATCGTCAGTCTGCTCCGCAACGAGGATGACGAGGGGCTCAAGCTCTCCAACTTTGCCGGGCTTGGTTTCCGCCGGCCCTGGCTGGGCCTGCTGATGGCCCTCTTCATGTTCTCGCTGGCCGGCATTCCGCCCACGGCGGGATTTCTCGGCAAGTTTTACATTTTCAGCGGCGCCGTCGAAGCCGGCTACATCGGGCTGGCGGTCCTCGGCGTCATCAATTCGGTCATCTCCGTCTACTACTATTTGCGCGTGGTCGTCTGGCTGTACATGTCGCCGAACATCGCCGGCGAAGACCCGCTGATCGGCGCCGCCTGGCCGCTGCGCCTGACTCTGGCCCTGACCGCGATCGGAATTATCATGTTCGGCGTCTGGCCCGGCCCGCTCGTCGATCTGGCCCGCCGGGCGATACTGCCGCTGTTGAGCTGAGGCGGCCGTTGCGCCACCCGTTCGTGAGGCCCTCATGTGCCGAAACATCAAGACGCTCTTCAACTTCGATCCACCGGCCACCGAGGAGGAAGTTGCGGCCTCGTCGCTAATGAGAAGTCCTCTCCCAATGACCGGATTGATACTCTCGCGGACGATGGGAACGGTTCTGGTGACACCGGGATTCAGGAGGTGCCCGCTTGGCGGAGGAGAGGCTGGACAGTCTGCGCGAGCGCATCCGGTTGCTCGATCTGGAGGTCGTGGCGCGGGCGGCGGAGCGCATGGAGCTTGCCAGACAGGTAGGGGAGATCAAGCGCCGGCAACAACTCTCCATTGTCGACTATGCCCAGGAGAGGGAGGTGCTGGAGCGCGCGCGATCCATGGCCAGGGAGCTTGGGCTCGATCCGCGAGTGGCCGAGGATCTCTTCGTTGGACTCATCCGTGCCTCGGTGTCAGCCCAGGACGAGGACAACCTGCGGCATGCGGCGGTGGGTGCGGGCAAGAGTGCGGTGATCGTTGGCGGCGCCGGCCGCATGGGTCGGTGGTTCAATCGCTTTCTGGCAGCCCAGGGCTACACCACCGGCTCCCTCGACCCGGCGGCCCCGCCGGAAGAGGACGAGTGGGCTCGCGGCGCGCTGGCGTCGGCGGAACTGATTGTCTGCTCCACGCCGCCAACCGCAACGGCTGAACTCTACGCCGGGTGGTCCGACAATCCGCCTTCCGGGGTGGTCGTCGACATCGCCAGCATCAAGACGCCCCTCATCGAGCCGATCCGCGCCCTTCAGAAGTGCGGGGGTCGCGTCGCCTCAATCCATCCCATGTTCGGTCCGTCCGCCGTGCTCCTGCGTGATGCCGATGTGGTGATTTGCGACACGGGAGACTCGGTGGCAACATCCGCCGTGGAACGGCTCTTCCTGCCGACCACCGCGCGTCTCGTCCACCTGCCGCTGGCCGACCATGACCGCATCATGGCCGACCTCCTGAGCCTCGCGCACGCCACCGCCATCGCCTTCGCGCTGGCACTGCCGCCAACCGAGCACCCCCTGCGCAGCACCACCTTTCAAGCCCTGGAATCACTCGCAGCCACCGTCGTCCGGGAGAGCCCGGAGGTGTACTTCGAAATCCAGGCCGGAAACCCTTATTCTTCCGAGGCGCTCGAACGGCTGCGGTCCGCGTTGAATCGAATCGTTCTGGCACTTGAGACAGGCGACCCGAATGAATTTCGGGCACTCTTCGAAGAGGGACAGCGGCGGACGCCGAAGATGCGCTGAGTTGAGTACACCATATTCGCAAAAGCACCATGGAAAAGGAGACACACCATGAGCACGATCACCACGAAGGATGGCACGCAGATCTACTACAAGGATTGGGGTACGGGACCGCCGGTTGTGTTCAGTCACGGCTGGCCGCTCTGTTCGGACAGCTGGGAGGCCCAGATGATGTTCCTGGCGTCCAGCGGCTACCGCTGCATTGCCCATGACCGCCGCGGCCACGGCCGTTCGAGCCAACCCTGGAATGGCAACGAGATGAATACCTTCGCCGACGACCTCTCCCAGCTCATCGAAACGCTGGATCTGAAGGGATCCACCCTGATCGGATTCTCCATGGGCGGCGGCGAGGTGGCCCGTTACATCGGTCGGCACGGAACGAAGCGTCTGGCCGGCGCGGCGCTGATCGCCGCCGTGCCACCGCTGATGCTGAAGACGGAAGCCAACCCGGGCGGCCTGCCGATCGAGGTATTCGATGGAATCCGTGCCGGCGCCATGGCCGACCGCGCGCAGCTCTACAAGGACATCGCCGGTGGCCCGTTCTTCGGGGCCAATCGTCCGGGATCCAAGGTCTCGCAGGGGACAATCGATTCGTTCTGGAACCAGGGAATGATGGCTGGCCACAAGAACACCTACGATTGCATCAAGGCCTTCTCCGAGACGGATTTTACCGAAGACCTGAAGAAGTTCGACGTGCCGACTCTGGTTGTCCACGGCGAAGACGACCAGGTTGTGCCGATTGGTGCCTCAGCCCGGCGCTCGGCGGAGCTGATCAAGGGCTCCATCCTGAAAGTTTACCCGGGCGCGCCCCATGGTCTGGCCGATACGCACAAGGATCAGCTCAACGCCGACCTCCTGACATTCCTCAAGGGGCTTGGCGGCGCCTGACGCGGATTGACGGAATGACGGAGGAACTTCGGGCCGCCTTCGGCGACATCGACATCTACTTCTTTGACCAGCTGCTTCGGGGGCGCATAACCCCCGGCATGCGCGTGCTGGATGCCGGGTGCGGGGGGGGGCGAAACCTGGTCTATCTGCTTCGGGCCGGGTACGACGTGTGCGGGGCTGACGAATCGGCGGAAGCCATTGACCAGGTCCGGAGTCTGGCTGCGCAACTGTCGCCGCACCTCCCGGCGGACAATTTTCGGGTGGAGCCGGTGGATGTCATGTCGTTTCCCGACCATCATGCCGATGTCGTCATCTCCAGTGCCGTTCTCCATTTCGCGCGCGACGAGGATCACTTCGAGGCGATGCTGCGAGGCTCGTGGCGAGTTCTCAAACCAGGTGGGCTGCTATTTGCCCGCCTGGCCTCGTCGATCGGGATCGAGGAAGAGATCCGCGCCGTGGGAGGAGGAAGGTTCCATCTGCCGGACGGATCGCGGCGTTACCTGGTGGACGCCCCATTTCTTGAAAGAGCCGGGAAGCAACTGGGTGGCCGGCTGGCCGACCCGCTGAAAACGACCGTCGTGCAACACCAGCGAAGCATGACCACCTGGGTTCTACGGAAGCAGGAGGGTTGATAATTGCGCCCCGCGGATAAGTTGAGCCAACCAGCCCTGGAAATTGTCCTGGCAACTCCCCGCCTCCGGGTACGGCATTTCGAGGAGGAGGATGTCACGGCCCTGTTCGAGGTCTGCCGTGATCCGGTGGTCATGCGTTGGGTGGGGGATGGGACGCCGCTCACGCTGGAGCTGTGTGCGAAGTGGATCGAAATTTCGCGCCATAACTACCTGACGAAGGGTTACGGGGCCTGGGCGGTGATCGATCGGGAAAGCGATGAATTGATCGGCTATGCCGGACTGGTTCATGCGCCGGATCGGACGGATCCGGAAATCATTTGTGCATTCCGGAAAGCCTGGTGGGGGCGGGGGCTGGCCAGCGAATTGGCGCCGGCCATCCTCCGGCACGGACTCACACGCTGCGGGCTGGCCCGGATTATCGCCACCATTGATCCGGCAAATGCGGCTTCGCTGAAAGTCGTCGATCGATGCGGGATGTCATTCGAAACGGATGAACTGGATGAGCATGGATTGGCCATCCGTTGCTTCGCCGTGCATCGCAACGAAACCGACCCGGTAATCCGAAATGCCGTTGCGGGAGACATCGACCTGTTGGTCGACCTGTGCGCGGTCACGTTTCGCGAGACCTATGGACCCCATTCCCCGGCCGAGGAAGTGGAGCGGCACATCAGGGAGCATTTCACCCGCGACCGGCTGGAGGCGGAGGTGATGAGCCCGGAGGCGGTCATGCTCCTCGCCACCGTGGCGGATCGTCCGGTGGGTTATGCCTTTCTCCTCCCGGGATCAACCACCCCCTGTGTCACCGGCCCCGATCCGGTCCAACTGGCCCGCATTTACCTGTCGGCGGGTTCAATCGGCGTGGGGCGCGGTTCGTCGCTCATGAATGCCTGTCTCGATGAGGCTCGGCGGCTCCGGAGCGGCACGATCTGGCTGAGCCTCTGGGATCAAAATCATCGCGCCATGAAATTCTATGAGCGCTGGGGATTCATCACGATTGGTACCATGGCATTCGAGTTCGGCGGGACGAGCTACCAGGATCCGGTGATGGCCAGGACGCTTTAGGTGTTTGGCACCGGCAGGAGGTGTGATGCCTGAATTGATGACGGTCAAGGGATGCTGCCCGCTCGATTGTCAGGACACCTGCTCCTGGGAAGCGCAGGTGGAGGATGGGCGGGTGACGCGCGTCGTCGGCGCGGCGGCGCACCCCTTCACCAGAGGGTCGCTCTGCGCCAAGGTCAACGATTACCAGGAGCGCACCTACGCGCCGGACCGGCTGCTGCATCCACTTCGTCGAAACGGACCGAAAGGTTCGGGTCAGTTCGAACGCATTTCCTGGGATGAAGCCCTCGACACCGTGGCCACCCGCTTCCGGGGCATCATCCAATCCCACGGCGGCGAGGCCCTGCTGCCGGTCAACTACCTGGGCTCGATGGGGATACTCCAGCGGCGCGCATTGATGCGAATCTTTCACGCGGTCGGTGCCTCCCGTTTTCATGGCAGCATCTGCGGCGCGGCGGGCAATGTGCTCGATCGTGAGGGGCATCCCCGATCCTTTGACCCGGAGGAGATCTCGGAGAGCCGCCTCGTGCTCCTGTGGGGCGCCAACCTGTTGACGACCAGTCATCACCACTTCCACTTCATCCTGGAGGCCAGGCGGCGCCACGGGGCACGGCTTGTCATGATCGACCCGCGCCGCACGACCACCGCCCGGGCCTGCGATGAGCATGTGTCGATTCGCCCCGGCACGGACGGCCTTCTGGCGGCGGGAATGGCGCAGGTGATGTTTCACGAGGGGCTGGCCGATCTCGAATACGCCGCGCAGGTCGGCTCGGACCTCGACGCGTTTCGTGAGCAGGTTCAGCCCTGGACGCCGGCGAGGGTCGGCGAGGCCTGTGGTGTATTGCCGTTAACGGTGACACGGCTGGCGCGGGAGTTTGCCACCGCCCGTCCGGCAGTCATCCGGGCCGGCGTGGCACCGCAGCAGACGGTCGGTGGCGAGGAATTTGTTCGACTGCTGTCGGCCCTCGCCATTCTGGGTGGGCACTGGAAACTTCCGGGCGGTGGCCTCTTCATGGAGGCCTACCCGGTTCTGACGGAGGCGGCGGCCATGCGGCGCGATCTGATGTCCGGCACGCCGCGCAGCCTGGACATGGCCCGGCTCGGCGAACATCTCACCGATACGACGCTCGCGCCCCCGATCAAGGGACTCATGGTCTGGACGATGAACCCGGCGGTCGACCAGCCGAATGCCGGGGTGATCCGGCAGGGACTTTCACGCGACGATCTCTTCACCGTCGTCATCGAAAATTTCATGACCGATACGGCGCGATTCGCCGACATCCTGCTTCCATCGACCACACAGCTCGAGCACTTCGACCTGCAGGGGGCCTGGGGGCACGAATACATCTCGATCAACAATCCCGCCATCGCGCCTCTCGGCGAGGCCCGCTCGCATGCCGACATCATGCGTGACCTGGCGCCCCGGATGGGCCTGACCGATCCGGCTTTCGCCGAAAGCGACGAGGCGATTGTGGCCTCGACGCTGCCTCCCGGGATCACCGTGGCGGAACTCCGCGAGAAGGGGTGGCACAAGAGTCCGCGCGGGCGCCCGGATCCCGCTTCGGCCGGACGGCGGCTGACGCTGGCCGGTGGGGTGCCGCTGCCACCGGAAGCGCCACGCCCCGGAATGTTTCAGCTGCTGACGCCAAAGTCGCACTACTTCCTCAATTCAAGTTTCGCCAACATGCCGCGCCAGCGTCAGGCGATGAAGCGACCAACCCTCGAAATGTGTCGCTCCGATGCGGAGAAGCGTGGTTTCATCGATGGACAACATGTCCGGCTGCATAACGACCGCGGTGAACTCACCGCGTGGCTCCAGCTGACGGATGGCATTGTTCCGGGTGTCGTGGCACTTCCCGGAAAGTGGTGGGGTGTTCCGGCTGAGACCGGCGCACTGGCCAACCGGTTGACTCCTTCGGCCTGGGCGCCGGGCGGGCAGCCGGCGTACAACGACACGTTTGTCGAGGTGAACGTGGTGATCGATCCATGAACGAGACGTTTCGCACCACCCTCTGGCGGCAATTCGGCGCCGCCATCGACATGCTTGAAAGTGCCATTCGGGAATGCCCGGAACAACTCTGGTGTGATCGCCGCGAGCAGCCGGAGTACTGGTACCTGACCTTTCACACGCTCTTCTGGCTCGACCTGTACCTTTCGGGGCCGGTCGAGGGATTCGTGCCGCCGGATCCGTTTGACCTTGCGGAACTGGATCCGGCCGGTGTCATCCCCGAGGTGCCTTACACGCAGGCCGAACTGTTGACCTACCTGGAGCATTCGCGTCGGAAGTGCCGATCCGTCCTCGATGGACTGACGGACGAGGCGGCCAGCCGACCACTCCAGTTTGGCTGGGGCCATACGACGTATCTGGAGTTGATGCTCTACAACATGCGCCATGTCCAGCATCATGTTGCCCAGTTGAATCTCATGGGAGATCGGCAATCCGCGAAAATCTCACGACAACCGGGATGGACGAATCGATGGTGCGGATCGGCGACAAACGGGCCCGAGCGAATTTTTCGTGCTCCTGGCTGCCACTTGGAGCCCGCTATGGCGACAAGGGATTGATCATCGTGACGGCGGCCTCGCTGGACGAGGCCACGGCGCTGTTCGTGTCGGATCCGGCCGTGAACGATGGCATCTTCGTTCATGACATTGCCGAATTCGCCCCCTTTTATCCGGGCACGGTGGGCCAGCCTCCAACACCAAAGGGGGAGGGGCCGGCGCGACTGCCGGGCCTCGAGTTGCCACCGGATCTGGCGCGGATCCTGACCGACTACGAAAAAGCGTGGAGGGCCAGGGATGCCCCCGGCCTGGCCGCGCTCTTTGCCGAGGACGGCTTTGTCCTGCCCAGCGGCCGACCACCGGTGCATGGTCGCGAAGCCATTCAGAGGCACTACACCGGACAGGGGGGAGCGTTGTCACTCCGCGCCTTCGCGTACCAGATCGGTGAATCCTCCGGTTACATCCTTGGTGGATATGCGAGCCGCCCCGGCGTCGGAGACACCGGCAAATTCACGCTGACACTGACTCGCACGCCCGGCGGCCAATGGCTGATCCTGTCCGACATGGACAACGGGAATGCCCAACCATAGTGTGGGCGTTCCGCCGCCTGAAGATCCCGGCACGACTGGACAACCATCCATCGCGTCCGTAAAGTTGGACGATGAAACCGGCCCGTGCTTACCTTCTGACCAGCGTCTTCGCCGTAATGATGACTTTTCCGGCCTGCTCCGGGCCGTCGAAGTCCGAGAAGCCTCTGCCTGTCCCTGCACCCGCTGAGGCGTCGGCTCCGGATTTTGTGAACACGGTCTGGCGCGTCACCCGATCCGATGCCGTCGAGGTGGGAATGCTTTACACCTTTCAGTCCGACGGCATACTCGTCATCAGTTCGCCCCACGCTAAGCCAGCCTTCGGCGCCTGGCGGCGAAGCGGCAAACGGCTGATCATGGTCGAGGAGGGAATCGAGTATCCGGTCGACATCCTCGAACTGACGGCTGATCGGTTTCGCATCCTGATCAGCAATCCCGGCGGCGTTTCGGATCTGACGATGGCGCCGGCAAATCGATGAGGCTCCGGTCCACCGGGAGCTGCAGCTGATCACGGAGGAATTCATGTGGCTCGATAGTGTGTTGCTCGTTGCCTTGCTGGCGATGTTGCCGAATGCCCCGGCCAGCCGGCCTTCATCGGACGAACTGACGCAGCAAGTTCGCGCCACCGAGACCGCCTTCGCGAAATCGATGGCCGATCGCGATCACACGGCCTTTACGGCCTGCCTGCTCGATCTGGCGGCTGGAGTCGGACGGGCGGTGGCGCATCATCTTCGACAAAGGATGTCCGCGCTGCGAATGTCCGAAAGAGAAGCCATGATGGTTTTTGATCGATGATCCCGGCTACGGAGGCTCTTCAGCGGCTGAAGGAAGGCAATAAACGATTCGTGGCCGGCCACATCTCCCATGAATCGCTCCTCGGGCGGGCGCACAGCCAGGAGCTGGTTTCGGGACAGAAACCGTTCGCCATTGTGCTTGGTTGTTCGGATTCCCGCGTCCCGGCGGAGATCGTCTTCGATCAGGGCCTGGGCGATCTCTTCGTCATTCGCGTGGCCGGAAACATCGTCGCTCCCTCACAGGTCGGCAGCGTCGAATTTGCCGCGGCCCGATTCCACTCCCGCCTGGTCGTCGTCCTCGGCCACTCGCAATGTGGCGCCATCGAGGCCACGCTGGAGTGGCTTCAAGGTTCCGCCGATTCCCACTCCCGAAACATTCAGTCCATTGTCGATCGGATCCGGCCGTCGGTGGAAGGACTCCTGAGCACCGAACTTCGCCACGACCCGCCGGCGCTGCTTCGCGAAGCGATGCGGGAAAATGTGCGGGCCGCGGTCAATCAGTTGAAGCATGGCTCCGACATCCTGGAAGGGTTGATCGAGCACCACGAATTGTCCGTGGTCGGCGCGGAATATTCTCTCGATACCGGACAGGTCGAGTTTTTCCACGGCCTTCCCGAGGGCGATTGAGCGCAGGGGAGCGGAACATGCTCCATTCCGAACTGCTGATCAACGTCCTTTGATGACTGTCGAAACCATGACGCCACCTCGACGCGCCGCTGTCGTCTTCATTTTCATCACCATCGTCATCGACATTCTGGCTCTCGGAATCATCATTCCGGTCCTGCCGAAGCTGGTCGAAGGATTCATGGGTGGCGATACGGCCCGGGCGGCGCGTCTCTACGGTCTCTTCGGAACGACCTGGGCGCTGATGCAGTTCATCTTCTCGCCGATTCTCGGCGCCCTGTCCGATCGATTCGGGCGGCGGCCGGTCATCCTGCTTTCCTGTTTTGGTCTTGGACTTGATTACATTGTCATGGCCGTCGCGCCGACCGTCGGATGGCTGCTCGTCGGCCGCGTTCTTTCGGGAATCACGGCGGCCAGCTTCGCCACGGCGGGCGCCTACATCGCCGATGTCACGCCGCCCGAGAAACGAGCCGCCGGTTTCGGCATGATCGGTGCGGCCTGGGGGCTCGGCTTCATCCTGGGTCCCGCGCTCGGCGGTATCCTCGGAGGCATCAACCCGCGCCTGCCGTTCTGGGTGGCGGCTGGCCTGGCGCTTCTCAATACCCTGTACGGGCTCTTCGTCCTGCCGGAATCGTTGCCGCCCGGACGGCGCCAGCCGTTTCGCTGGAGCCGCGCCAACCCGCTGGGATCGCTGACGCTGCTCCGCTCTCACGCCGAGTTGATTGGCCTTTCGGGAGTCAATTTCCTCTACTACCTGGCGCACCAGGTGCTGCCGAGTGTCTTTGTCCTGTACGCGGGTTACCGGTATGGCTGGGATGCCACGATGGTGGGTCTGACGCTGGCGGCCGTCGGCATCTGCAATGTCATCGTTCAGGCAGGATTGATCCGACCGATCATGGCTCGCGTGGGAGAGCGGCGGACTCTCCTGGCTGGCCTCTTGTTCGGTGCAGCGGGCTTCGCCGCCTACGGTCTTTCGCCGACCGCCGCGTTCTTCTTCGCCGGCATCCCCATCTTTTCGCTCATGGGCCTGTATAGCCCGGCCGCGCAGGGAATCATGACTCGCCGCGTCTCGCCATCCGAACAGGGGCAGCTTCAGGGAGCCAATGCCAGTATCATGGGCGTGGCCGGCCTGATCGGCCCAGGCCTGTTTACACAGGTTTTCGCCGCTTTCATCGGCGCGCGCTCCGACTGGCATCTGCCAGGTGCCGCCTTTCTGCTCGCGTCGCTCCTGATGATCTCGGCCGTCCCGTTGGCCTTGAAGGCCACGCGGGTGCAGGGAGGGACATGAAGTACGAGAAATACCACGAGGAGCTGCTTCCGACGCGGCAGTTCGCCCGGCGGATGTTCGGCCATCTGCTGGTGGGAATTGTCCTGCTCCTCGTCGTGCTCGGTACGGGGGTAGCGGGATATCACGGCTTCGAGGGGCTGAGCTGGCTGGACGCCCTCCTCAATGCCTCGATGATTCTGGGTGGCATGGGCCCGGTCGACCCGATTCGAACATCCGGCGGGAAAATGTTCGCTTCCGTCTATGCGCTGTTCTCCGGCTTGTTTGTCCTGGTTGTCGCCAGCCTGATGATCGCACCGGTGGCCCACCGGATTCTCCACCGTTTTCACATGGATGAGGAGCGTGACGGATGACCCCTGAATCGGAGGAACTAGACCTCGCCACGGTTCACCGCCAGCTGTCGACCACCTGCTTCAACCACACCTGGCAATGGATCGACAAAGCCGATCGAACAAGCGGGGAAACCGAGGAGATGATTCATGGCGCCCACGCCTCGGCGTGGCACTGGCTCCAACGACCGGACAACACGCCGAAGCGCCGCTCGGTGGGGTGCTGGCTCCTTTCCCGCGTCTATGCGCTCGCGGGCCGGACCGGAGAGGCGCGGCACTACGCCAACCTGTCGGCCCTGGCCGCGATGGGAGAATCCCCCTTCTACCGGGCCTACGCTCTGGAGGCGCTGGCCCGGGCCGAGCATCGGGCCGGCAATGACGCCGACGCTCGCCGCCTGGCATCCGAAGCCCGCGAGCTGGCCGAAAGCGTGGAGAAGCCGGAGGATCGAAAGTTGCTGCTCGACGATCTGGAGACACTTCCCCGCTAGCCGACCATCGCCTTCGGTCAGCTGGCCGGTCGGATGGCCATGGATGCCCAGACCGGGCGGTGATCACTGGCGCCCCGGTTGTCGTCGATCTTTCCCGGTTCCCCGATCACTGACAGGCCGCGCGCAAAGACATGATCCAGGCTCCAGATCTTGCAGGTGCGGCCGATCCGCCGCGTGAGCCATTCATACCCGTCATCCAAAACGGTGTGGCAGAGCCGCCTGTCATTCAGATCTCCGCCGATGATGATCCGCTCGGCGCCGCTGGCGCTGGCGTCGGTCAGGACCGCAACGATCTGTTCCCGTCGCCGCTCCTCCTGCAGTTCGACCTGCGTGGCGATATGCACGCTGTACACGCGGATCGGCAAACCTTGAAACTCAACGGTGGCCGCGGTGGCGATCCGCTGGGTCCGGCCGAACGCACCGAGGTGGGGCAGAATCACTTTCTTCGGATTGACCAATGGGAGCCGCGACAGGATGGCGTTGCCGAAGTTGTTGTCGCGGGCCGGACTCAGCGACGCCGGGTAGTACACCCAGCACATGTCGAGCGATCGGCCGATCCGTTCAACCCCCGCTTCGTCCATTTCCTGGAGCAGCAGGATGTCGGCCGAGCGCAGCGACGGCTCTGATTTCAACAGATCGATGGCCTTGTCGATCTCCCGTGAGTACCTGATGTTGAAGGTCACGACCCGGAGTTCGTCTTCGATTACCGTCACCGCGGCTTGCGGCGGTTCGCATCCCTGATAAAGTGGCCCCGACGGATTGGTGAAATTGAGCGGAGCGGCACATGCGGAAAGCCCCGTGACCAGGAGCGTGAGCAGGAGGAGGGCGGTAAGCCCGGGTCGGAGGGATCTGGGGATGTGACGCATTGGCACTGGACACCACCCGGCGTCGGTCCGTTCCGCTGAAGAAGAAGGAATGCGTTTCATGTCGGTTCAATCCTGTTTTGAACATAGCATAACTTGTTATTTAACAAGTGCTTACCGAGTATACGCGAAACAGTGTCGTCATTGACGGGGGAAGTTGATGACTGAACCAACCTTGCGCCTCTTCGGGCCAGACGATTCAATCTCCGAGCTGACCGCCCTCTTGCATCGCGCCTACGCGCCGCTGGCCGCCATGGGCCTCCGGTTCGTGGCCACCTGGCAGGACGACACGACGACGCGAAAGCGGATTGACCGCGGCGAATGCTGGGTGCTGGATCTGGGGGGCCGACTCGTCGGCACGATCACCTGGCTGCCCCCCGACTCGACCGAGGGCTCTCCCTGGTACGACCGCGCCGATGTGGCATCGTTTCAGCAACTGGCGGTGGAACCAATCTTTCAAGAGCAGGGGTGGGCCCGGCGGCTCGTGGCGCACGCGGAGAATCTGACCTGGCGGCGCGGCTTCCGCCACCTGGCGCTCGATACGTCGGACCGGGCCACGCATCTCATCAACCTGTACCAGCGTTACGGCTACGCAATCGTCGAGCCGATCACCTGGACGGCGGTCAACTACAACAGTGTCGTCCTGTCGAAGCCGGTCCGCCCGCGGGTCAAGATCTGCTGCATCGCTGATCCGGACGAAGCGGCCATGGCCCTCCAGGCGGGGGCCTCGGCAATCGGCCTCGTGTCGGCCATGCCCAGCGGACCGGGCCCGATCGATGAATCGATGATCGCCCTTGTTTCGGCATCGGTGCCCGCCCACGTCGACACTTTCTGCCTGACCAGCCTGCGGGATGCGGACGCCATCGTTGCGCAGCACGCCCGGGTCAGGACGCGCACCATACAAATCGTCGACAGCCTTCCGCCGGGCCATCACGCCCGGCTTCGTGACCAGCTCCCCGGCGTGCAACTGGTCCAGGTGATCCACGTCACCGGACCGGAATCGGTTGACGAGGCACTGGGACTTGCCCCCAACATTGACGCGCTCCTGCTCGATTCGGGGCGCCCCAACCTGCCGGTGCCGGAGTTGGGCGGCACCGGCCGCGTGCACGACTGGACACACAGCCGGGACATCGTTTCGACCTCGACAGTGCCGGTCTGGCTGGCCGGAGGCCTCAAGGCCGCCAACGTTCGGGAGGCCATCGCCGCCGTCAACCCGCACGGCCTCGATTTGTGCAGCGGCGTCCGTACCGAAGGAAGGCTCGATTCCAACAAGCTGGATGAATTTTTCGCCGCCGTTCGGGACAGCCACTGAATCCGTTTCTCGAGGCGTTTCTATTCGGCCGGCCGGGCCGGTTTGAACTGCCCGGCCAATCGACTACAGTCTTGGAATGAAAATCACCTTCTGTGGCGCCGCCGGTGAAGTGACCGGCTCGGGTTATCTCGTCGAGACGGCATCGGCCCGGGTCCTCGTTGATTTCGGCATGTTCCAGGGGCCCGATTCCACCCATGCCAAGAACCTGGATATCAGGCCGGTCGATCCGGGCCGCCTGGACGCGATTGTCCTGACGCACGCCCACCTGGACCATACGGGACGTCTGCCGCTCCTGGCGCGCCGCGGTCTGAAGGCACCGATCTGGGCTACGCCGGCGAGTTGCGATTTCACCACGCTCGTTCTCGAGGACTCCGGCCGCCTCCAGGAGGGGGATGCCCGACGCCTTTCGCGCAAACGCGCCCGCGTCGGCAAGGGACCGATCGATCCGCTGTACACGAGTGACGACGTCGACAGGTTGAGGCCGCTGGCGCGCCCCTTTCAATATGGCGAATCGATGTCGGTGGCGGCCGGCATCACCGTTCGGCCGCTGGACGCCGGCCACATTCTCGGCTCGGCCAGCCTGGAAATGACGATCGAGGAGGGTGGAAAGAAGCGGGTCATCGCTTTCTCCGGGGATGTCGGTCCGCGCGGCGTGCCATTCCTTCACGATCCGGTGCCGGTGCCGCACGCCGACCTGGTCATCATGGAGACGACCTACGGTGATCGGGACCATCGCGACCTGGCCGCCACGCTCGTCGAGTTCCATTCGATCCTGTCCGCCGCCGTGGCCGGGCGGCGCAAGATCCTGATCCCGGCCTTCGCCATCGGCCGAACCCAGATGATTCTTTTTTACATCGCCCGAATGGTGCGGGAGGGGGGCCTCCCCGTCTTTCCCATCTATCTCGACAGCCCGATGGCCATCCACGCCACCGAGCTGTATTCGAGATACCAGGACCTGTTCGACGAAGAATCCATCGATTTGACGAAGAAGCATCAATCCATCCGCGACATGGCCGGGCTTCAATTCACCGAATCGGCTGACCAGTCCCGGGCCCTCAACGAGCAGAATGGCCCGATGATGATCATTGCCGGATCGGGAATGGCCACCGGGGGACGTATCGTTCACCACCTACGCCACAATCTCTGGCGGGATGATACGGACGTGTTGATTGTCGGCTACCAGGCCAAGGGAACGCTGGGCTCTCGCCTGGTTTCCGGCGATCCGGAGGTTTCGATTCACGGCGAGCGGATCGTGGTCAAGGCCAAGGTCCACACGCTGGGTGGCTTCTCGGCCCACGCCGGCCGTGGCGAACTGGCCGACTGGCTGGCGGTGCCGGCGAAGGACAAGCCCCGTATCGTCCTGACACACGGTGAACCGAAAGCCCGTGATGCCTTTGCCGAACTGGTTCAGCAGAAGTTCGGCATCCAAGCGGAACGGCCGATGCGGTTCGAGACGATCGAATTCGACTGACCGGCACAAACCCTGCTGCTTCCTCTGGCTCGTGCGACATCCCGCGCGGAGGACGTCCCGGATGATCCGACGATACCTGCTTCAATGCACGGTCCTGGCGGGCATTCTGCCGGTCGCCTTTGGGTCAATTTCGGCCCGGGCCGTTGAACCTGACCTTGACTCCGTCCCCGACGCCGTCGACCCGGCAAGTGCCGCCCGCATTGCGGCCTTCGAAGAACTGATCGACGCCCGGCGAGAGGTTCCGCCGCTGCGCCAACCGCTGGTGAGGGCGGACGCCGGTCGGCCAATGGATGCCGGTGGTTCGGGGGGCGGCGGCACGACCATGGCCGTCGGCTGGCGCGCCCACGAGGGTCAACTCACCCTCGAGGAGGCTGCCCATCTCATGAATCGGGCTCTGGTCGGCCCGCGTTATGAGGAGTTCGAGTGGGCCCGGAATCGCGGACTTCAGGGGGCCGTGCAGGATCTCCTGGTCAGCCCGCCCACGCCCGTCGCACCGGGCGCCTGGGCCACGGAGCCGGTCCCAAATCAGACCGGCTGGACTGCGGCCATGAAGGACTCGCTCGATACGCTGTACCGTGAGCGCCAGAAACTCCTGCGCATGTGGTGGTCCCGGACGATTGCCCAGGAGCCGGCCAGTCTGCGCGAAACGATGACGCTGTTCTGGCATGACCACTTCGCCACGCGCATGGCCGCCGTGTATACGCCGCAGAGCATGTACATCCAGAACGCGCTGCTCCGTCAGCACGCGCTCGGCAATTTCAAGACACTGGCCCGGGCCATCGGCACCGACCCGGCCATGCTGGTCATGCTGGACGGCCGCCTGAACAGGAAGCAGGCCCCGAATGAAAATTTTTCCCGTGAGATGTTCGAGCTTTTCACGATGGGAGAGGGCTCCGGTTACACCCAGACGGACGTGACCGAGGCGGCGCGCGCCTGCACGGGGTGGCAAACGGACGGCCTCGTCAGTTACCTGACCACCAGTCGGCACGACACGGGCGTCAAGACCATCCGGGGCCAGGCCGGCAACTGGGGGATGGACGACTTTGTCCGCATCCTCTTCGAACAGGATGCCACCGCGGAATATTTCTGCGCCAAGCTCTATCGCTGGTTCGTGGACGACGAGCCGCCCCCGGCTGATGTCACGGCGCTGGCGCGGACCCTGCGCGAGAATAATTACGAGATCCGCCCGGTCCTTTTGCAGATTCTAAATAGCGATCATTTCCTGGATGCCCGACTTCACGGTTCGATCGTCCGCGATGGCGCCGATCTCTTTTCCGGCCAGATCCGCCGCTGGCATGTCACCGGGTTCGACCCGATGATCACGACCCCGCTCACGCAACGAAACTGGATCACCAATCAGATGAACACCTACGGCCACCTGCTGCTCGACCCACCGGACGTCAGCGGCTGGCCCGGACATCGCAACTGGATCAACTCGAACTCGCTGCCGAACCGCAAGAAGTACAGCGTGATGATCGTCGACGGAAAGTACACCAGCACGCAATCCCTCGGCTTCATCCTCGATGTCGATGCCGAAACGAGGCGCTTCCGCGATCCCAACAATGTGGACCTCCTGGTCGAGGACCTCGCCCTGCTCTGCTTCGGCCAGAAGCCGACGGAGCTGGTCCTCGAACAGATGGCGTCCGAACTGCTGCAGGGCCAGCTCCCGGAGAACTGGTCGATCGACGACCCGGATGCGGTGAGTCGACTTCGAGACCTGTATCGATTCGTCATGCGCCTTCCCGACTACCAGCTCAAGTGAAAGGGGCACCATGAAACGGCGTGACTTCCTGACACGAACCGGCGGCCTCCTTGCCGGAGGCTGGGCGGGTTCCAGCGTCTGGTGGCCTCTGACGCAGCGCGCCCTCGCCGGCCAGAGTTCCGTGACCGGCAACAAAATCCTGGTGATGGTGGTTCTGCAGGGGGGCAACGACGGCCTGAACACGGTCGTTCCGTATAACGATCCCCTTTACGCCACCAAGCGCCCCGTCCTGAACCTGCCGACCGCGCAGCTCCTCGACCTCGACATGGGAACAACGGGCCTGCACCCATCCCTTTATCCGTTGCTGCCCCTGTGGAACCAGGGACGGGTCAGCATCATCCGCGACGTCGGCTATCCGAACATGAATTTGAGCCACTTCCGCGCCACCGACATCATGTTCTCGGCATCCAGCAGCCAGGATGTCATCTCCACCGGCTGGATGGCGAGATGGCTGGAGGCCCTGCATCCCGGATTCCCGGACACGCTGCCGAGCGCTCCGATGGCCCTGCAGCAGGGCTTCAGCGCCGGCCTCGTCCTGAACGGCAACCGCGGCACCACCGGTGTCGTCGTCGACAATCCGAGTACGTTTTACAATCTCGTCAACAACAATTACACCGGCAGTTTCAGCGACGAACTGCCCCAGACCCCGGCCGGCGACGAACTGAACTTCGTGCGAACAATCGACGAGCAGTCGTTCCAGTACGCCGGCGTCATACAGAGCGCCGCCGACCTCGGCACCAACCTGGTGACCTACCCCAACACGCGAATCGCCAACCAGCTGGCCACGGTGGCCCGCCTGATCGACGGCCAGATGGGTACGCCGGTCTACCTGACCGCCCAGAGCGGCTACGACACCCATGGCAGCCAGCTCACCACCCATGCCACGCTGCTCGGTGAGATGGCGGCCGGCGTGGCCGCGTTTGTGTCCGATCTCGATGCGATGGGGCGGGCCGAGGATGTCCTGGTCATGACTGTGTCCGAGTTCGGCCGACGCCCCTCCGAAAACGGAAGTTCCGGCACTGACCATGGAACATCGGCGCCCTGGTTTCTGATCGGCCAGGGAATCGACGGCGGATTGATCGGGGCGCCACCCAACCTCGCCTCGCTCGACCCGACCGGAAACCTGTACATCCAGGCCGATTACCGCTCGGTTTACGGCACCGTTCTCCAGGGGTGGATGGGCACCGCGCCTTCCGTCGTCGAGGATGTCCTGTTCGGCTCGTTCCCCTGGCTGCCGTTTCTCACACAGACCGGCGTGCCGGAAGCCCCTCCGGTCAGCGTGACGCACCTGTTCGCGCCGACGCCCAATCCGGGCCGCGGTCAGCGTTCGATCCGCTTCCAGCTCGGCCGCGAAAGCGGCGTCAGCCTCCGCGTCTTCGATGTCAGCGGCCGGAACGTGGCCACGCTGAAGGAAGGTTATTTTCCGGCGGGATCGCACGAAGTGCGATGGAATCCCGACGGACTGGCCATGGGGACCTACCTGGTATCACTGGATGCGGCCGGGGAGCGGCGGACGACGAAGCTGCTGGTGCGGTGAGGGGCAAAGACCGTTCAAGCGGTTGTTGATGAACCAGTAAGTTGATTTGTTTTAATAACTTAATATTTTTGTATAGTAAGCGATCATTTTTCCAGTCATTATGCTCGCGTATGTATCAACGAGCGCTCCAGCCTCCTGATCACTCCTTTTTTCTCTTTGGCCCCCGCGGGACCGGGAAGTCGACCTGGTTGCGCCATGCGTTTCCCCGGGCGCACTGGTTCGATCTCCTCGATACGGCGCTCTACCTGCAGCTTTCGAGAAACCCGCAGCTGCTGACCGAGCGAGTCGAGGCGCTTGAGTCAGGCAGCTGGGTCGTGGTGGATGAAGTGCAAAGGCTCCCGATCTTGCTGGATCAAGTGCACGACTTGATCGCGCGCCATGAAAACCGGTATCGATTTGCCCTGAGCGGTTCGAGCGCGCGCAAGCTGAAGCGCATGGACACGAACCTGCTTGCGGGACGCGTGGTCAATCGCTGCATGTTTCCGCTGACCTCGCGCGAGATCGGAGTTTCCTTCGACCTTGAGCGGGCCCTTCAATTCGGGTTGTTGCCGAAAGTGGTCAACGAGCCGGAGCACGCTCCGGATCTCCTGCAGGCCTATGCCCTGAACTACCTCCAGCAGGAGGTTCAGCAGGAGGCACTGGTCCGGGACCTTGGGCCGTTCAGTCGATTCCTCGAGGTGGCCGCCATCATGAACGGGCAGATCATCAACGTGGCCAGCCTGGCCCGGGACAGCGGAGTATCTCGCCCCACCGTGCAACGCTACTTCGAGGTCCTGATTGATACGCTGATCGGAGTCTGGGTCCGCGGCTGGCAGCCGCGCGTGCGCATCAAGGAGACAAGCCATCCGAAGTTCTATTTCTTCGACTGCGGCGTGATCCGGACATTGATGGGGCGTGAGCAGGAGAGGGTCGGTGATCTGGAAAAGGGGGTGCTCTTCGAAACGCTGGTGCTGCACGAACTGGCGGCCGCCGACAGCTACCAGGGAAAAGGCGGACGCATCTCGTACTGGCGCACACCTTCCGGCAAGGAAATCGATTTCATCTGGTCCCGGGGCGATCGGAACATCGGCATCGAGGTAAAGTCGACGAACACTTGGAAATCCGAGTGGAGTCGGGCAACAAACGAACTGATCGAACAGGGGAGTCTCGTCAGCGGCTTCGGGGTTTACCAGGGGAAAAACCGGCTCCGACAGGGAAACGTCCTGATCCTGCCGTTCTCCGAATTCGTGGACGCCCTCTACGACGAGACGATCTTTGCCTCGGGGACGAACACCGCCTAATTCCCCTGCAGCTCTCCCTGCATCGCCTGCCAGAGAAACCAGACGATGACCAGGAAGACGATGGATGTCACGGTCGGTACCAGTAAACCGAAATGGCGTCGGCGGCGGCGGGTCAGGGGGGCCCTGGCCAGAACGAGCGCGTTCAGATCGGTTCCGGCCTCCTGGAGGGCCCGCTGAAATTCGAGCGCCGTCCGGGGGCGTACCGATGCATCAATGCTGAGGGCCATGGCGATGGCACGATCCAGGCTTTGTGGGATGCCGCGACGCAGGGCGCCCGGAGGTACAAGGTCCGCCGAGTCAGCTGATCGGATGGCGTTCGGCGAATCGCCCCGGCCGAAGGGCTGACGGCCGGTCAACATCTCATAGATCAGGCCACCCAGGCGCCACAGGTCGTGTGCCACGCCAACCCCCTGCTCCTGCGCCGGCTGGTGCGTCGATCCGAAACCGTGAACACGCACGCCGCCCGGCGTCAGAACGATGTCGGCGGGCTTCAAATCGCCGTGAATCAATCTGGCTTGATGCGCGGTGTCGAGGGCCGCGGCCACCTCCCAGGTAATGCTGACGGCCTCCTCAGGGGGTAGCGGGCCTTTGCGGAGCCGGGCTTCCAGGGTCGTGCCCTCGATGAGCTGCATCGCCACGTATCGAAACTGCTCGTCATTTCCCACGTCGTAGATTCGTGGAATCGCCGGATGGTCCAGAGCAGCGGCGGTGTTGAGATTCGACTCCAGGCGTTGAGCCAGCGTCGGATCCCGAAACAAGGGGGCCGGCAGGATCTTCAGCGCCACCAGTCGATGCCGGATCAGGTCCTCGGCGCGATACACCGCCCCGGACTCCCCGTGGCCGAGGAATTCCAGGACGCGGTAATGGCCGACAGTCTGGCCGATCATGCCCGGACCTCGTCGCGGCTATAATGTTGATCCCGATGCAACCGCTACAACTCCTTGCTGCTGCGTGGCTGGTGGTGGCCACGATCCGCTTCGCCTGGTTCTCCTGGCGGGCGGCTTACCTGTTCACGGTGCGCCTGGGACTCGATGACTATCACCGGGCAGTGGCGGAAAAGCGGACCTCCGCGTGGGAAAAATGGCTCCGCAGCCAGCGCCGACAGGTCCAGACCCTCATCTACGAATCGGGCCAGTACGAAGACGGGCCGGATCCCGCGGCCGGCGGACGGGCCACCAAGCTGAACATCTACGCGCTCGAGAGCCTGGAGCACTGGCTGTCCGAGCACCCCCAGGGGATGCTGCGGGCCCGCTCCACCATGTCCCGCGCCATTCAATTGTACGGCCTCCGGGCGATTCGGGTGCTCAATCCTTTCTTCTGGATCGAGTGGCTCCTCTTTTTCCCGCGCAAGCTGGCCGCCCGCATCGGCGTGGCCGGCGACCCGGAATGGACGGAAACGCTCAGGCTTTTTTATTGGACGGGGCTGGTGGGGCTGATCGTGGTTTTCTTGATTTTCTTTGTGCGGCGGTAGATTTCGGGTTGCTATGATCGAATCTGAAGGATTTTCAAATGGTCGGTTACACCATTGTCCTGGAGACTGAGGAAGAGGGGGGAATCGTCGTGAGCGTTCCCGCGCTTCCCGGCTGTTTCTCACAGGGGGAGAGTCGGGACGAGGCCCTCCAGAACGCCCGCGAAGCCATTGCGGTCTATCTGGATGAACTCCGCGCCCGCGGGGAGGAGCTTCCGCGCGAAGTCAGGACCGAGACCCAGTTCCTCGAAATTCCGGAGCTTGAGTACGGCACGTGACGCCGGAAAAGCTCCCCCGTGACATTTCAGGCCAGGAATTCAGGAAGGCCGTCGCGCGTATCGGTTTCGCCCTCACACGCCAGAAGGGAAGCCACATGGTTCTCGTCCGCGCTGAACACCAACGAATTCATCGAGCTCCTGGGCTGAAGTTTCAGTCCGGAGTTTTGAATCAAGGGAAAGATGACAGCTCCTGGGTGCTGGTGCGTGAGAGCTGTAAGGCGTCAAGTCAGTGGTCCGTCAATGGACGTCAGAGGCATTGGAGGGAAGCGTGAGTCGACTCAAGTGTTGACCACTTACCTCAACTCTTCCAACCATTCCCATGAGGTGAGACACCTCCTCAGCGAGATGGCAGGCGACGAGGCGCTTGTCATCACCCTCAAGTTCCCGCAGCAATGGCTCCTCCACGCGGCATCGTTCTACGGCCAGCGGGCAGCGGGGATGAAAGCGACATCCGGATGGCGGGGTCAAAGGGCTTGGGGGATCACCAGCAAGAAGGATCGGGCGATGTGCGGCGCGTGGGTCGGGACGTGGCGCGGCGGAAAGTAGCGCCACGGTATAGGGATGGCGCGGGTCGGAATCGATGAGCGCGGCCGGTCCTATTTCGGCCAGGCGTCCCAGGTAAAGCACGGCCACCCTGTCGGAAACATGGCGGATGGCCGAGAGGTCGTGGCTGATGAAGAGGGTGGTCAGGTGGAGCCGCTCCTTGAGGTCCGCCAGGAGATTGAGGATCTGGGCCTGGATGGAGACGTCAAGCGCCGAGATCGGTTCGTCGGCCACGATGAACGTGGGCTGGGTGGCCAGCGCCCGGGCGATTCCCACGCGCTGACGCTGTCCACCGGAGAATTCGTGGGGATAGCGGCGGATGAAGCGGGGATCGAGTCCGACCATCTCCATCAATTCCTTGACGCGTTCGCGGATGTCGGCGCCCCTGGCCAGGCGATGCACGCGGATCGGCTCGGCCACGATGTCTTCCACAGTCATGCGAGGATTCAGGCTGGCGTACGGGTCCTGGAAGATCATCTGCAGGCGTTGCCGACGCTTCCGCAGTTTTTCGCCGTTCATCGCGGCCAGGTCTTCCCCTTCGAAGAGAATCTTGCCGCGCGTGGGTTGATACAGGCGCACGAGGCAACGACCGAGCGTTGATTTGCCGGAGCCGCTTTCACCCACCAGCCCGAGCGTCTCGCCGCGCGCGATGTCCAGGTCGACGCCGTCAAGCGCGCGGATCAGGCGGCGCGGCCCGCCGAAGAGTCCGCCGCCGCCGGCCGGAAAATGCATGGCCAGATCGCGCAGGGAGAGGATCGGTTCGGCTGTTACCTTCGGGCGGGTGCTCACGTGCCGGCCTCCCAGAGGTGCGGCCTGGTCGGCGTCGCGCGAGCGGGGTCGTCGAGCCAGCAGGCTGATTGTTGGCCCATTGCAACATCGCGCAGTGGTGGCCGTTCCTTCCGGCATCGGTCATGCGCCCACGGACAGCGCGGCTCAAACGGGCATCCCTCGGCCAGCCGCGCCAGATCGGGGGGACGTCCGGGAATCGAGGCGAGGCGACCGCCGGCTGCCGCTCCGGCTGGGCGACGCCCCGGCAGGGAGCGAAGCAGACCGATCGTGTAGGGATGACGCGCGTCATCGAAGAGCCGATCGACCGATGCCAGTTCGACGATCCGGCCGGCGTACATGACCGCCACCCGCTGGGCCATGCCGGCCACCACGCCCAGGTCGTGCGTGACCAGGATCACCGACGTGCCAAGATCGCGGGTCAGTCCGCGGATCAGGTCGAGAATCTGCGCCTGGACCGTCACATCCAGCGCCGTCGTCGGCTCGTCGGCCAGGAGCAGCTCCGGCCGGCAGAGGAGGGCCATCGCAATCATCACCCGCTGTCGCATGCCGCCGGAAAACTGGTGGGGATGGTCATCGAAGCGGCGGGTCGGGTCGGGAATGCCGACCTTCGTCAGCATCTCCAGTGCCCGGCGTCGTGCTTCGCCACCGGACACGCCTTCGTGGATCTCCAGGACTTCCGTCATCTGCCGACTGACCCTGAGAAACGGATTCAGCGAGGACATCGGGTCCTGGAAAACCATCGCCACGCGACGGCCGCGGACCTTTCGCATCTCATTGTCGCTTAACTTGAGTAGGTCGACTCCACGAAGGAGAACCTCTCCCCGCTCGATCCGGCCCGGCGGGTCAGGAATCAATCTCAAGATCGACAGGTTCGTGACACTCTTGCCGCTGCCGCTCTCGCCGACCAGGCCAAGCGTTTCACCCGGTGCCAGTGTCAGGCTGACGCCGTCGACAGCTCGGACGACACCGCCGTCGGTGCGGAAGACGGTGGCCAGGTTCCTGATTTCAAGAAGCGGTTCGGTCCCCATCAGTCCTTCCGCAAATGCGGATCCAGCGCGTCGCGCAGGCCGTCACCCAGGAAGTTGAGACAGAAAAGCGTCAGCGCCAGCGCGACGCCCGGAAAGATGACGAGCCAGGGAAAGAGCCCCATGACGGTGGCTCCCTCGTTGACAAGCACCCCCCAGGACGCATCGGGCGGCTGGACACCGAGGCCGAGGAATGACAGAAATGCCTCCTGCAGCATGACAGCCGGCACGGTCAGCGTGGCGTACACGATGATAGGCCCCAGGGCATTCGGGATGAGGTGCCGGTAGATGATCCCGGCGTGGCTTACCCCGATGGCGCGCGCCGCCTCCACGAACTCCTGGTTCTTGAGGGAGAGGACCTGGCCGCGGACGATGCGGGCCATCGTCAACCACTGGACAGCGCCAAGCGCCACGAAGAGCATCAGGACGCTTCGGCTGAAAAAGACCAGCAGCAGGATGACCAGGAACATGTAGGGAAGGCTGTACAACACATCGACGAATCGCATCATGGCATTGTCGAGACGCCCGCCGAAGTAGCCGGCCACGGCGCCCCAGGTCACGCCGATCAGGAACGACACCATCGTGGCCACCAGGCCGACGAGGAGGCTGATTCGCCCGCCGTGCAGGACGCGCGCCAGAAGATCGCGGCCCAGGATGTCGGTGCCCATGACGTGTCCGCTGCCAGGCGGAACGGCGCCCAGTTCCAGGTCCTGCCGATTGGGATCGGAGACACCCGGCAGGATCGGCGCTGACACGGTCAGGAACGCAATGACGAGCAGGACGAAACCGGAGACCACGGCCATCCGGTTCTTTCTCAGCCGACGCCAGGCATCGCTCCAGAGGCTGGCGCCCGATTCGATCCTTGCTGTGGCCGCCGTCACGTTCATGTCAGACGTACCCGCGGATCGAGGAGCCCGTAGGCCACATCAACAATCAGATTGAAGAGAATCAGGAAGGAGGCATAGAACAGAACAACGCCCATGACCAGCGTGTAATCGCGGTTGAAAGCGCCGTCCACGAACGAACGGCCGAGGCCGGGGATGGCGAAGATCTTCTCGATGACCACGGCACCGGTGATGATGCGTGCCGCCGCAGGGCCAAGGAAGGACACGACCGGCAGGAGGCCCCCGCGCAGTGCATGGCGCCAGACAATCAGCGATTCGGACAGCCCCTTGGCCCGGGCGGTGCGGATGAAGTCCTGGCGGACGATCTCGAGCATGCCGCTACGGGTCAGCCGGGCGATGTAGGCCACGTATACCGAGCCAAGCGTGATGATCGGCAGGATCTTGTTGGCCGGCCCGTCCCAGAGGGCCGGTGGCAGCCAGTAGAGGCTGAGCGAGAAAACGAAAATGAGAAGCGGCCCCAGAACGAAATCGGGAATGGACACGCCGAGCAGTGCCGCTCCCATCGACAGGTGATCGATCGGTTTGTTCTGGTTCAACGCCGCCAGCACGCCGATGGGAATGCCAAGCGTGAGTGCGAACAGCAGCGACCAGGCCCCCAGTTCCAGCGACACCGGAAATCCCGACGCGATGATCTCGCGTACGCTCCGCCCGGGGTTCTTGTACGAGGGGCCGAAGTCGAGACGCACCGCGTTGCCGAGGAATCGCAGATATTGCTCGCCGACCGGCCGGTCGAGTCCGTACTTTCGTTCGAGATTGGCCTTGATGTCGGCCGGAATCTCCCGTTCCGCCTGGAACGGTCCGCCCGGCGCCGCGCGCATCAGGAAAAAAGTGATCGTGGCCACGACCCACAGCGTGGGGATCATCCAGAGGAGCCGCTTCAGGATGAATCGAATCATGGTGCGGCGTCCCGGGACCAGTTTCGATCGATCCAGGCAAACTTGAGGTTGTTGGTGTTGGTCAGGTTGGCCTCGATGCCGCGCACATAAGGCTTGATCATCTCCGTCAACGTGTAGTTGTAGATCGGGATGACCGGACACTCGTCCAGGAGGAGGGTTTCGGCCCTGGCCAGGATTTCGTAGCGCGCCACGGGATCGAAAGTCCGGCCGGCCTCGGCCAGCAGGGCATCGTATTCGGGGCTGGACCAGCCGGTCCGGTTGTTGCCGTCGCCGGTCTTCATGCAGTCCAGAAACGTGGCCGGATCGGCGTAATCGCCGATCCACGAACGGCGGGCCACCTGGTAGTTCAGTCCGGTGGTGTTCCGGAGGTACGACCCCCACTCCTGGTTCGACAGGGCCACGTTGATTTTCAGATGATCCTTCCACATGGCCTGGACGATCTCGGCCAGCTTTCGGTGGTCCTCGCTGGTGTTGAACATCAGCTCGAGCCCGGCCAACCCTTTCCCGTCCGGATAACCCGCCTTCGCGAGGCACTCCCGGGCGTAGGCGGGGTCGAAACCGATGACCTTTGGATACGGATATCCCTCGAAGCCCTGGGCGACGAAGTTGGCATGCGGAATCCTCATCCCCTTGAAGAGCTGCCGGCAGATCGCCTCGCGGTCGATCGACCAGGCCAGGGCCTTCCGCAGCCACTTGTTCTTCATCACCTCGTTGGTCACGTTGAACGAGTAGAAGTAGACGCCAAGATAGGGGGCGGTGCGGAAGTCGGCCATGTCCTTGACGTAGGGGAGGTACTGGGCCGGCAGGTAGCCGCTCGGATTCCAGTCCGTCGTGCCGGCCTTGTACAGATTGAGGATGGTATTCAGATCGTCGATGGAATAGGCCACGATGCCGTCGAGCTTCACGTTCGCCTGGTCCCAGTAGGTCGGATTCTTGTCAAAGAGAAACCGGTTGTTCGGTTTCCAGCTTGTGCATCGAAAAGGCCCGTTCACCACCACGTTCTCCGGTCGGCTCCAGCGGACGCCAAATTTCTCGACGCACCAGCGCGGCACCGGCATGAAGCTGTAAAACGATGTCAGGCTGAGGAAGTAGGGCGTCGGGTTGTTCAAAGTGACGATCAACGTCGAATCGTCCGGCGCCTGAATGCCGATCTGGTCCGGGTCGGTGATCAATCCCTTGTGAAAGCCCTCGGCATTCCGGATGTAGTAGAAGATGCCGGCGTAGCGGGCGGTATTGGCCGCGGTCAGGACCCGCCGCCAGGCGTAGAGGAAATCAAGAGCGGTGACCGGGTTTCCATCGCTCCAGCGCGCCTGTCGTAGATGAAACGTGTAGGTGAGGCCGTCCGCACTCAGCTCCCATCGTTCGGCCATGCCTGGCAACGGCTCGAGCGTCTTCGCGTGCTCAATGGTGAGCCCTTCCCACTGCAGGCGGCAGATGTTGCCATCCGGTTGCCCCACCGACAGGCCGGGATCGACCATCTCCGGCTCGGCGCCATTGCTGTAGCTGAGGATGTTCTTCGTCGGCGGGCGGATGCTGCCGAAGTACTTTCGGCCATCCTTTGCGGCGAAGGCGCCTTCGGTGAGCCCGGCTGCGATCAGCAGAAGGGCCACGATCATCGCACCGAGCCGCCCGCCCCGTCGTTCTCTCAGAAGGCCCGGCAGCCGTGGTCGCGTGGAACGCCTCACAGGTTCTGGTAGTTCGGCCCGTCGCCGCCTTCGGGTGTCACCCAGGTGATGATCTGGTACGGATCGGCGATGTCGCATGTCTTGCAATGGACGCAGTTGGAAAAGTTGATCTGGAGCCGTTCGAGCGATCCGTCCTCGCGCTTGATCGGCTCGTAGACCGCGGCGGGGCAGAAGTGCTCACAGGGATTGCCGTACTCCTTGACGCATCTGGTGGCGCAGATGTTCAAGTCGGCCACCTTGAGATGGCACGGCTGGTTTTCCTCGTGGGTCGTGCCGGACAGGTACACGTCGGAAAGTTTGTCAAACGTCAGCTTGCCGTCGAATTTGATTCTCTCGGGCCTGGCATCGGGACGGTCGAAATATTTCTGGATCGTCTCCATTCGTTCGTGCCCGGCCACCGAGGGGTAGGGGTCGATGAGGCCGCGGCCGCCGGTCACCATCTGCAGGCCTGTATGGAAGAGGCCGGTCAGGAGACCCTTCTGGTACGGTTGATGGAAGTTGCGAACCCCCCAGAGTTCCGTCTTGATGAACGAGGCGTTGATCCGGTTGCGGTAGGCTGAGAGCACCTTTTCACTGACATCCTTCTTCTGAACAGCCTCGAGCGCGGTTTCCGCGGCAAGCATCCCCGATTTCATCGCCAGGTGGATGCCCTTCAACCGTTGTGCGTTGAGGAAACCGCCCGCATCCCCGCAGATCATGGCGCCATCGACAACGGGCCTCGGCATGGCGTACCAGCCTCCCTCGGGGATGGCCTTGGCGCCGTAGGCCACCATCTTTCCTCCCGAAAGGAGGGATCGGACCAGCGGGTGCGTCTTGTACTTCTGCATCTCGTGATGCGGATCGGTGAACGGGTTCCGGTAGTCGAGTCCGGTCACGAAGCCCACCGCCCAGCGATTGCGCCCCATTCCATAGATGAACCCGCCACCGAACGTGTCCGTCGGGAGCGGGAATCCAAGTGTGTGGATGACCCGACCGGCGGTGACGCGCCCCTCCGGCATCTCCCAGATTTCCTTGACACCGGTTGTGTAAACCTGGGGGTGATCCTTCGGTTCGAGGTGGTGCCGATGAATTAGCTGCTTGGTCAGTGAGCCGCGGGCCCCCTCGCACAGGATGGTCACCCTGGCGCGAATGTCGGTGCCGGGGGCGTAGTTCGATTTCGGCTGGCCGTTCCTGTCGATGCCCTTGTCACCGGTCCGGACGCCGTTGACGGTGTTGCCTTCGTAGAGCAGTTCCGCGCCGGGAAAGCCGGTGAAGATGTACACGCCTTTTTCCTCGGCACGGCCGGCCATCCACTTCGTCAGGTTGCCGAGTGAGATGACGTAGTTGCCATGATTCTGGAGAGGCGGGGGATTGATCGGCGGCTTCAGCTTGCCGCTTTCGGTCAGGAAGTAGAATTCGTCGCCGGTCACGAGGCTCTCGATCGGCGCTCCTTCGGCCTCGAAGTCGGGGATCAGTTCACGGATTCCCCGTGGGTCGAGGACGGCACCCGAGAGGCTGTGCATGCCGACCTCGGCTGCCTTCTCAATGACCGCAATCTCGAGTCCCTCGGCCGGAAGCCGCCCGGCCGCCTTCTCCCGTTCGACGAGATTGGCCAGGTGAAGCGCCCCTGCCAGGCCGGCGGGACCGGCACCGACGAAGAGGACATCGACTTCAAGGACCTCGCGTTCCGGACTCATGTTCGGTTTTCCCCCTCATGACACCGCCCGGCAGCCCCGGAGCGTCCGGATTGTAATCAAAACGGGGTGGTGTGGACAGGAACTGGTGATGGCGTTGACCTCGCTCCTACCTCGCGGCCAGCCCCGGCACGACGCCGACCGAGCGATCCATTCTGTTTCCTCCTGTCATGGGTTCGGACCGTCTGTCGGGGATCCACTCCACGGTTTGATTTTTGCGAGCGCCTTGGCAAGAGACCTTTCCGCCACTTCGGTGTCATGAGCCACCTGTGCCCGCAGCCAGTAGCCGTTGGAAAGGCCAAGGAAACGGCAAAGGCGCAGGTCGGTGTCCGCCGTCACGGCGCGCGTGCCGGCAACGATTTCGCCAATGCGCTGGGCAGGAACACCGATCTCCTTTGCGAGGCGGTACTGCGAGATTCCCATTGGCTTGAGGAACTCTTCGAGCAGCAGTTCACCCGGTGTCACGGGCTTCAGTTTGGTCATAATTTCTCTCCTCAATGATAATCCACGATCTCGACGTCCTCGGCGCCGGTGGCTGTCCAGCGGAAGCACACCCGGAATTGGTCGTTCACGCGGATGCTGTATCGCCCGGCTCGGTCCCCTTTGAGTGCCTCCAAGCGGTTGCCCGGCGGTACACGAAGGTCATCCAACCGGTTCGCGATCTGTATCTGACGTAGCTTGCGCCGGGCAACGACCTCAATGTTCACGAACCGCTTCACGCGGTGGCCATTTGCGAGCGCCCCCGTGTCGGCGCATTTGAATGACACGATCACGCGCCAATAGTAACGCCATACGTGATTAACGTCAAGCGTGATTATCGGGGTTTGTGGACCACGGACGCCGTTCTTGCCCGTGAGCCGGAATCAACTCGGAAGCTTATGGGAGAGATTCTCGGTCTGGAGTGGGAGGAAGCCCGCCCATCAGTCATTTCAATCTAAGTGCCCAGATCTCTGGCCAGCGGCGCTTGGAGTGCTACATCCTGCATCTGTCTCCCTGCGCAACCACACTCAAGACGGATGGCTGCTCTGGGATTTGTTTCTTCGTAGCCGACTCTCGCCCGATTCCTGGCCCGTACCGGAATTCGTGGACGCACCACTGATGCGCGCGGGGATGAACCGGCGACGGAGTGCGGTGGTGGTGGCAGGACAAGGACACGGTGGAACCCTTCACGAGACTTCTCATCGCGATCCCTCCCCTTCGGTTGGGGGCTGCCCCGCGGCTTTCTCCCGCTCGCACACAGCGCCGGCCCCTTGAGCCTGCCCGGCCGCTCCACTACCGTGTGTCCCATGCCCACTCACCCTGATGCCTTACCTGCGGCCGCACCCGACGCGGCGCAACTCGAGCGGATCCGCGCGGCCACCGAATTGCTCGAGGAGATCGTTGCCGACCGGGGCCTCCTGGCTCACCTGCCGGTGGAACATCGGTCGCGCCTGGTCCAGGCGGCGGGGCATGTTTACAACCCGGACAATAATGCGCGGCGGCGCATGGTCAAGGCCGGCATCCGGCTGCGCCGGGCGGCCCTCGTCGACAGCGCCGAGAAGACGCTGTCGCAGACCGGTATCCGCACGCTCCGGCGCCAGCCGGTGTTCAACACGCCGAACGTCTTTCCGCCGCCCGGGTTCTCGCAACGCGAGATCGAGGACGATCCCGACCACCGCGAGACGGTCGAGCTGCAGAACTGCTACGTGTGCAAGCAGAACTTCACCACCGTCCACCATTTCTATGACCAGCTGTGTCCGGTGTGCGGCGAGTTCAACTTTGCCAAGCGCACCGAGCTGGCCGATCTCACGGGGCGTGTGGCGCTGTTGACCGGTGGCCGCGTGAAGATCGGTTACCAGGCGGGGCTCAAGCTGCTGCGCTCAGGCGCGCGCCTGATCGTCACCACGCGCTTTCCACGCGATTCGGCCGCGCGCTACGCTCGGGAGTCCGACTTCGACGTGTGGGGCGACCACCTCGAGATCTTCGGGCTTGACCTGCGCCATACGCCAAGCGTCGAGGCGTTCTGCCACGAGCTGTTGACTACACGCGACCGCCTCGACTTCATCATCAACAACGCCTGCCAGACCGTGCGCCGCCCGCCGGATTTCTACGAGCACATGATGGCCGGCGAGATGTCGGCACTGGATGACGCGCCCGCGCAGGTGCAGAAACTGCTCGGCTCCTACGAGGGCCTGCGCGGCTACCACATGCTGCCCGAGAACGATGGGCCGATGGCCATGCCGGCCACGGTGGCGCGCGCTTCGCAGGTGGCGGGGATCCTGCACGCGGCTGAGTTGTCGCAGGTGCGGCTGCTGCCCGACGAGCTGAAGGCAGAGCGCAACCTGTTCCCCGAAGGAAGGCTCGACCAGGACCTGCAGCAGGTCGATCTGCGCGGGCGCAATTCGTGGCGGCTGCTGCTGGCGGAGGTGCCTTCGGTCGAACTGCTCGAAGTTCAGCTCGTCAACGCCATCGCGCCATTCATCCTGAACGCACGGCTCAAGCCGTTGATGCTGCGCACCCCCGGCCGCGAAAAGCACATCGTCAACGTGTCGGCGGTGGAAGGGCAGTTCTACCGCAAGACCAAGACCACACGACACCCGCATACCAACATGGCAAAGGCCGCGCTCAACATGATGACGCGCACCTCGGCCACCGACTACCACCACGACGGCATCCACATGAACAGCATCGATACCGGGTGGGTGACCGACGAAGACCCGGTCGAGATTGCGGCACGCAAGGTGGTCGAGCACCGCTTCCACCCGCCCCTCGATATCGTCGACGGCGCCGCGCGCATCGTCGATCCCATCATCAAGGGGATCAACACGGGCGAGCATGTGTGGGGGCAGTTCCTCAAGGATTACCGGCCGACGGACTGGTAGAGGAACTCGTTGTGAGCGTGTCAATATTCATCAAGTCCTTATAAATAAACAACTTGAAGGGAAACTCCCGCCGCCGCCGCCGGCCAGTCAAGTAATTCTCAACGCCCCCTGGAGAGGATGTTGCCACGCGCCACCGAATTCGGGGCGCCAGTTGCGCGCATCAACTTCCGGAGGCGACATGAGCCACAGTCACAAATCCCGGTCCCGCGACATTCTTGCTCGGTTCGCGACGGATTCCAGGTCGAATGGAAATTTTCGGACGATTCCGAGCCGGTGGCCGTTGGCATCGACCGGGGGAGCTCGTCCACCGGGCCGTGGGAGCGGATCGAGCCTGCCGTCCTCGCCAGCGGCAATGGAATCAACCGGGCGATCGATGAAACCGCACCGGCAGGCCACACACCCTGGTATCGCCTCCAGGCGACCCGGCGTGACGGCCAGGTCGAACTTTTCGGTCCCGTCGGCGTCGGTGGTGATCGGCCGGTTGCCGGTCCGGTCGCCGAATTCCTGGGTGGCTCCCGGCCGAATCCGGCTCGTGCCTCGACGACCATCGAGTTCCGGGTTGGCCGTCCGGCGTTCGTCGAACTGAGCGTTTTCGATATCGAGGGGCGACGGGTTCGCAGCATTTCGTCCGGCGTCCTCGACAGCGGCCGGTATGAACGGAGCTGGGACGGCCGGACCGATCGGTTCAGCGATGCGCCGTCGGGCATCTACTTCATTGTTTTGAATACATCGGAGGGGATTACCAGTCAGCGCGTCGTTCTGTCGCGCTAGGCTGGCGGCCCGGTTGGCGGGGCTCGCCGCCGACCGGGCCGGCTTTACTTTTGATCGCGCGCCGATCGTCCCTTCACGGCCGGTCCGCGCGTTGTCGTTTCCGCGGGGCGCCGGTCGAGAAAGGCTTCGATGCCGTTTCGATCGAGCGTGTTGATCACATCGGCGGCCGTGAGCCATCCCTTGCGGGCCACCCCGATCCCGAAGCGGACGACGTCCAGGCCGGCGGTGCTGTGGGCGTCAGGATTGATGCTGAACTGGCAACCCGCCTCGCGGGCCGCCCGCAGCTCGCGCCAGTCCAGGTCCAGTCGGTGCGGGCTGGCGTTGATCTCGACCGCCACCTGATGCGCCGCGCAGGCGGCCAGGACCGCCGGCAGATTCACCGGGTATGGCTCCCGGGTCAGGAGCAGACGCCCGGTCGGATGGCCGAGGATGCGCACCTTCGGATGGCTGACCGCCTGGATGATCCGTTTGGTTTGTTCCGCTTCGGACAGATTGAAGCTGGAGTGGACGGAGGCCACGAGGTAGTCGAAGCCGGCCAGCGTCTCCTCGTCATAATCGAGCCGTCCGTCCGGCAGGATGTCGCTCTCGATCCCCTTGAAGAGGCGTATCTGCTGGCCGAGTTTCTCCTGCAGGGCGTCGATGGCCGCGTGCTGCTGCCGCACCCGCTCCGGCGAGAGCCCGCGGGCGTAGCCGGCTGTCTGGCTGTGATCGGTGATGCCGAAGTAGTGTAGGCCGCGGTCGATGGCCGCCTGGATCATGTCGTCCAGCGTGTCCTGGCCGTCGCTCCAGTTGGTGTGCTGGTGAAGGAGGCCCTTGATGTCCCGTGGTTCGATCAGGCCCGGCAGGCGGCCGGACTCGGCGGCCTCGATCTCGCCCGTGTCCTCGCGCAGCTCGGGTTCGATGTATTCGAGGCCGAGCGCCCGGTAGATGGCGGCTTCATCGGCGCAGGCCACGCGTTTTCCTGAGTCGTCCGTTCGCTCGAGCGCATACTCGTTGAGCTTCAGGCCTCTTTTTTGCGCCCGACCGCGCAACGCCACGTTGTGCGCCTTGCTTCCGGTGAAGTAGAGGAGCGCGAATGGAAACTCCCCGGCTGACACGCAACGAAGGTCGGCGGCCATGCCGGACTTCAGGCGCACGCTCGATTTCGCCTCGCCGTGGCCGGTGACCGCCTCGACATTTGGAGCGGTGGTAAAGGCCGTCATGATGGGCGCCGGCGTGCTGGTGGCCACCACGAGATCGATGTCCTTGATCGTTTCGCCCAGCCGCCGCAGGCTGCCGGCCAGGCTGATCTGCTCGACGCCGTCGAGGTTCCGGATGACCCCGAGGAGCGCCGCGGCCTCTGCCTCCGCCACATTTACCAGATAGCGGCCGGCATTCTTCCTCACATGCTCAATCCCTTCCAGAATTTTCGACTGGGTCTTCTCGCCGAAACCGGGGAGATCGGCCAGACGTCCGGCCCGGGCCGCCGCATCCAGCTCGTCGAGCGAGGCGATGCCGAGGTCGGTCATCAGGAGGCGCGCCTTCTTCGGACCGAGCCCGGGAACCTTGAGCATCTCCTGGAAGCCGGCAGGAAACTCCGACTTGAGTTTTTCGTAGTATTCGAGCCGACCGGTGGTCACAAGTTCGGTGATCTTGTCGGCGAGGGCCTGGCCGATTCCCTTGACGCCGGTAAGCCTTTTGTCGGCCACCAGCACGGCCAGATCCTCGTCCAGCCCCATGACCACCCGCGCACCGTTCTGGTAGGCGCGCGTCTTGAACACGTTTTCGCCCTTCAGCTCCAGGAGCGTCCCAATTTGCTCAAGAGTGTCCGCTACGGCTCGCTTGTCCAGAGGCTGCCTCTCGGCTAGAGTTCAATCATGGATTGGCTGACCGACCCACAGGCTTGGATCGCCCTTCTGACGTTGACCGTCATGGAGGTCGTTCTCGGAATCGATAACGTCATCTTCATCTCCATCCTGGCCGGCAAGCTGCCGCCCGAGCAGCGCGACAGGGCCCGTACAATCGGCCTGGCCGGCGCCATGATCACCCGAATTCTATTATTGCTGGGCCTGACCTGGGTCATGAAACTGACCCGGCCCCTTTTCGAGATCTTCCATCATGAGGTGTCCGGCCGGGATCTGATCCTGATTTTAGGCGGCCTTTTCCTGATCGCCAAGAGCACCCACGAGATCCACGAAAAGCTCGAGGGAGAGGAACATCAGGGCGCCGGAAGGCCGGCCGCCAGCATGACCAGCGTGATCATCCAGATCATGCTACTCGATATCATCTTTTCTCTCGACTCCGTCATCACGGCGGTCGGCATGGCCCGGCAGCTCGCCGTCATGGTCATCGCGGTTGTCATTTCCGTCATCTTCATGATGTTATATTCCAGGCCAATTTCCCATTTCGTCGATCGCCATCCCACGGTCAAGATGCTCGCCCTGTCGTTCCTGATCCTGATCGGGGTGATGCTCGTCGCGGAGGGGGGCCATCAGCACATTCCGAAGGGATATGTTTACTTCGCCATGGCTTTCTCGGTCTTCGTGGAGATGCTGAATCTGCGCCTGCGCAAGCATCCGTCCCAGCCCGTGAAGCTTCACCAGCCGTACGATTCCCCTCCGGAGCCGCCCGCAACAACCGGGTCATGAATCCGAGGGAGCTGCCCCCATTTGCGCCGATCTTTCCGCTGCCGGAGGTCGTGTTTTTTCCCGGGGTGGTCATGCCGCTCCATGTCTTCGAGCCTCGTTTTCGCGCGATGACTGCCGATGCGCTGGCGGCCGATACGGCCGGCAGCGGCGGGCTGATTGTTCTGGCGTTGCTCCAGCCTGGTTGGGAGGAGGACTACGCCGGCACGCCGCCGGTTCATTCCATCGCGACAGCGGGGAAGATTACGCACGCAGAGCGGCTCGATGACGGCCGCTATTTTCTGACGCTGCGGGGTATCCAGCGGGTTCGCCTCCCGGGCGAGGAATCATTGACCGTCGGCGGCTACCGCCTGGCTCGAATCAACCCGGCTCCGGAATCAGTCAGCGGGTTGGACTCGCCGGCCGCCGCCGGCGAACTGACACGCCTGCTGGCCGACTTTGCCGAATGGAACGGTTCGGTCCAGATTGCTGCCGATCCGGAGCTGCTTCTGAATCAGCCGGAATTGCGCCCGACCCTTCTCAACACCCTGGCATTTCACCTTGGGGTGCCGCCCGCGGTTCGCCAGGAACTGCTCGAAGAATCCGACCTCGGCCAGCGCCTGAGTCGGGTGCAGGCCAACGTTCATCGCGGGCTCGCGGAGAAGCGGGCGATGTCGGCCTTCCGTCACCTGACGCCGGACGATCCGAGGATGAACTAGAGGTGGCAAAGCCGACAACCCGACCGCGGTTTCAGCCGAAACGGCGCCGTGACCTGCCGGAAGGCGCGAAGCCGGCGGCCGCCGAGCGGGTCGGAAAAATTCTCGCGGCGCTCGATCAGGAGTACCCGGTTGTCGAATGCGCCCTGGATCACACCCGGCCGCTGGAATTGCTGGTGGCGACAATCCTGTCGGCCCAGTGCACCGACGAACGGGTCAACATCGTCACCCGCGATCTGTTTCCGCGCTACCCGACGCCGGCGCACTATGCCGATGCCGACCCGGCCGAGCTGGAGGCCGTGATTCACTCAACCGGATTCTTTCGAAACAAGTCGAAGAACCTGATCGGGATGGGGCGGGGCCTCATCGAGCGATACGACGGCGAGGTTCCGCGCACGATGGACGATCTCCTCTCGCTGCCGGGCGTGGCCCGCAAGACGGCCAACGTCGTGCTGGGCACGGCGTTTCAAATAGCCGTCGGCGTGGTCGTCGACACCCACGTCGGCCGCATCGCCCAGCGCCTTGGCCTGACGAAGCACGAGGACCCGGTTCGCATCGAACAGGATTTGATTCGCCTGGTTCCGCAGGACCACTGGATTCGCCTCAGCCATCAGTTGATCTGGCACGGCCGCCGCGTTTGTACCGCACGTAAGCCAGCCTGTGAGCGTTGCACGCTCGCAACGTGGTGTCCGTCGGCGGGCGTGGCGGCGTAGGGGGGAGGCCGGTGTGCGGGATCGCATCGGTGCGACCGAGTCGTCAGCGATCAACTCGTTCCGGAACGAGTTGCATACTCCAATATCAAGATCACAAAATATTGCAGACTCAAAAATAAGTATTGACAGCTTTTCAAACGCACCGCTGCCACTGGTTCGATCTTGTTGGTGGATGACCGTGCAACTTCCGTGGACGCCGCATGCCGCGGTCTCATCGCCAAACGCGACATGAGCGGGGTAATGCCAGTCCGATTGTCGGCTCACGTCGGCCCGCGCGGCACGAAACACTCGTGAGATGATGGTTTCATGAAATCAGCACTGTTTGATTCGATGAGTCGACTTTCGAATGAGGAGTTGCTCGCGCGCGTCAAAAGCCTCACGCGCGGCGAGCAGGAGGCGACGGCACTGCTGGTCGCCCACCTCGCGGATCTCGACGGGAGGCGCCTCTACCTCGCGGAAGGCTTTTCATCGCTCTTCGCATACTGTGTGCGGGTGCTGCACCTGTCCGAGCATGCCGCCTACAACCGGATCGAGTGCGCCAGGATTTCGCGTCGGTTTCCGGCCATTCTTGATCTGCTGGCGGATGGATCGGTGCACCTGACGGCGGTGCGCCTCCTGGCTCCGCACCTGACAGCCGAAAATCATGCCGGGCTGCTCGGGCAGGCGTGCCATCTCGGCAAGCGCGAGATCGAAGAGTTGGTCGCTTCCGTCCGCCCACGGCCTGATGTGCCCTCGACAGTCCGAAAGCTGCCGAGCCTGCCATCGGAGGACCGGCTCACTGCGCCCCTTGTGGCTCCCCTCGAAGTTCCGTCGAACACGATGACCATGGCGACCGGGATCCGCTCGGATCTCCAGTCAAACCGCCCGCCAACTCGCGGGGCATCTTTCACCCACGGCTCCAACATCACGCCGCTGGCTCCCGATCGGTACCGGGTTCAATTCACTGCGGATCGCGAATCCTACAATCGGCTGCGCGAAGCCCGGAATCTGCTCAAGCATGAAATTCCGGATGGCGATGTCGGCCTGGTCCTGGCCCGCGCGCTGCGGGACCTGGTCGAATCGTTGCGGCGTCGCAAACATGCCGCGGTGGCTCGGCCGCGGGCTACCGGCAATTCGAAGGGCAATACCAGGTGCATTCCGGCGGCGGTCCGGCGCGGTGTCTGGGCGAGGGATGGCGGCGCGTGCGCGTTCGTGTCGGCGAATGGTACCCGGTGTGGCGAACGGGGGATGGTGGAATACCATCACTGCGAGCCGTTTTCCGTCGGGGGGCGGGCCACCGTCGACAACATCGCGCTACGATGTCGGGCGCACAATGCGTATGAGGAGCTTCGGTTCATCGATCGAGCGGGTGCGGGGGAAAGGCAAGCCTCAATGATTCGTGAGGAACCGGCCCGATACCCGTCCTACTGAATTACCACCTGGCGAAAGGTCAACGAGGTAGAGCCGGTCCGTACCCGGATGAAGTACAGCCCGGGCTGGATCATCCCGCCGGAGTCAAGTCGGCCGTCCCAGCCGGTCAGCAGCGGGCGGGAGCCGCTCGGGGCAGGGAGGCGGCGGCCGGCGGCATCGAACAGTTCGATGGATGTGACGCGGGCCGTTTCGCCGGTCAGGCGGAGCCGACTGCCGGGGCGGAACGGATTGGGGCCTAGCGCGAGGTTGGGCGGGCGCGCCGAACCGGGCGCAGTATCCGGGTACGACATGCGCTGCGGGCCGAAACGTTCGATCGAGCCGTCGCGGGCGATGGCTTCCAGCCAGTAGTCGTAAAGTGCGCCGCCCGCGCCGGTCCGGTCGAGGAACTCGTAGCGGGGGCCGGCATTCAATAGCGTGTCATTGAGCCGCAACTCGGCCCGGTGCGCCCGGTCGCTGCCGACGCCGGCCCGGATCACGTTAAATCCCAGGTGCTCCCGCTCGGCACTGGTCTCCCAGATCAGTGCGACACCCGATGCCGCCTGACTCACCTCGAACGATGCCAGCACCACCGGCACGTCGTTGAAGTAGGCGCGATCGATCAGGGTCGGGTCGATGACGAACGGGTTGTAGCGGCCGGCCTGATGGAGCGCGATCGCACAGGATCGGAGACGCTCGAGGTCATCCACGGTATCGGCCAGGGCCCATTCGCGAAACGCGTTCTTCTGAACGCCAAAAAAATTTGGATCCTCGAAGCTGGCCTCGGTCCGGTACATGGTCCAGAAGTAGAACATCGCCCGGGCCACGTTTCCCTCGTGTTCCTCGCGCGGTTCCCACCGGGCATCGTAGCCACTCCCCGGAAAGCTGGCATCAAATTCCGAATAATCATCGCGATTGAGCGGGTCGGGGGCACCGACGACCGTTCGGTTGATGTACCACGAGTCGGTCTCGTTATCCGGGATCTCGCCGAAGGGGTGCGCCGCGCGCGCGTTGTTGGCATTGATCTCACTCGGGAACAGATGATGCAGATCCGCCTGCATCGGCAGATTTTCCGCCCCCTTGCTCTGCGGCCACGTGTGCTCGGCATTGATCCCGGCATTGAGGGCCTCGGCGCGTGGGGCGCTGGACTGCGGATCGAGCGCGATGGTGAACCCGGTATAAACGCAGGAGACCGTACCGTCGTGATTGTCGAGCTGCGTGTACATCACATCACGAGCCGCTGCGTAGCTCAACCCGGTCGGCGGCCGAAAGCGAAGGCGCAGGCTGTCCTGCAGTGCGGTGCCGGTCAGGCCGGGGAAGAGGATAGTGCCGCGGGCGGGGCATTGGGCGCTGGCGGCCCGCGAGTACGCGAGTCCGGTCGACGAACCCAATACCAGTGCAGCCACAAGCAGGAGTGCCGGTCTCGATGCCTTCACCCGGCTTTCCCCCGCGTTGCTCCAATCCAAGCTTCCATGCCACGCACCCTCATCCGACCTTCCCCCCCTGCACCCCGCCCCGTGCCTCCAGGGCCAGGTTGATGGCTTCTTCGACTTTCTGACGATTGTGCACCCATCGTGGTCCCACGACGGAGTCGCCGGGAGCGTTCAGGACCAGTGGGTTGACGGCCACGTCGCGGGAGATTCTCTCCAGAAATGTTGCCGCACGGTCGGCGAACTGGTCCAGGCCGATGTCAGGAAGACGGCCGTCCTCCCACAGTTTGGCCTGGGCGGTGCCGGTCACGGCGGCCGGAGCCTTGATGCTGACAGCGTCCGGTTTCAGTTGTTGAATCAGCCTCGCGGCCGACTCGGCGGTATCGCCGTTCCCCGCCGACGGTGTTGGTCCGAGTCCCAGGTCGATCTGCACGCCGTAGAACAGCGATTCCCGCCGACCGCCGGGCCATTCGTCCGGGGCCTCGTCGAGCTCCAGCCAGATGTCCCGCCTCTTGAGCACGTACCGCGAGAGCAACAGGGTCAGCTCGTTCGTGGCCCATTCGGTGCGCGTCCCGAACGACACCACCGACACCCCGGGTGTCTTGATGACGGATTCGAGCGTCGCCTCCACGTGATCCAGGGGCGGCGGCGCCGCCGCGTGGTTGGGAACGGTGATGTGCAGGTGTGGTTCCGGGTGGTGCTTGCGCTTCGAGAAATTGACGGCGCGGCGGATCTGCTCATGCGGTGGGGCGCCGCGGCCCCAGGAAGGATCGGCGGCATGCGCCGCCCGGCAGTAGACGCATGGCCCGGATTCGGATTCGGCCGGGCAGACGAGGCCGCCCGAAATGGTCACCTTTTGCAGGCGGTCGCCAAAGCGCGTGCGGAGGTAGTCGCTGAAGAGGTGATATCGACGGTCGATTTTCATGGCGTCTCCCTCAGGAGATCGAGGAATAGTCTGGCACTCCCCGGCGCATAACCGGCAAAGTGATTATTGAAGTAAGCGAAGACATCGAGCTTCCGTGACAACAGGTCGCGAACGACGGGCACCCAGCGGACCGTCTCCGCGGTACGGTCCACCGCCAGGCTGCCCCACGGCCGGTCGCGATCCTTGACGAGGGCGTCCATCCGCTTATGATCGCCGAGAAAGCGGATGTAACTGAAGTTGGCGGTGACCGGGTCGAGCTTCGAAACCAGCTTCGTGATCGACGGCATCGTGAAATAGTCGACGAGCACAAGGGCCACCTGGTGGGAGCGCAGCAATTCGACGAACGATTCGTCGAGCCATTTTTCGTTGCGGATTTCGACGGCAAAGCGATGGTCGGTGGGCAGTTCTTTCAGAAAACGGCCAAGACGCTCCCGAAAAATCCGTCCGGTTTCATACTCCTCGGCGTCCTTGCCCTTGGCCACGTAAGGAAACTGGAAGACCATCGGCCCGAGCTTCCCCTTGAGCCGCTCCATCCGCCCCACGAACAGGCGAAAGTCGTCGAGGCAATCTTCGAGAAACTTCTCGTGGGTGATGACCTGGGGAATCTTGGCGCTGAAACAAAACTCGTCCGGCGTTTTCTCGCGCCAGCCGTCCACCGTTGATTCGTTCGGGATGCGATAGAACGTGGCGTCGATCTCGACGGTTCCAAAATGACGGGCGTACTGGGCGATGTAGTCACCCGGCCGCGCGTTGGCCTCGTAAACCGTCCCCTTCCAGTCGTCGGCCGACCAGGAGCTGGTGCCGGGATAGAGGCCGGTCGGGATCGCGGACCGGTCGATCGAAAAAACGGAGGGGCCCGGCGCGGGATTTGGACTGTCTGTCATGTTTCGATCCTCTTTTGGTCCATCGACCGCTCGTGCCGGGGGCCAGCATACGCTCCCTTGCCTTCCCCCTCAAACGGGGTGGCGTCTGCCCGGATTCCCCCTGATGCCGGCTGGCAGAACGCCGGTCCGATCTGGTAGATTTTCCCGCCTCAGTGGTACACCTTGCCCATTGCCTGCGCACCCGGAACGAGGACCCTGCCATGACCGTCAACATGACAAAGACCGTATTCGATCACGCCATGGAACAATTTGACACGGCGGCCCGGTTGATGAATCTCAACCAGAACCAGATCGCCATGGTCAAGGAGCCTCGCCGCGCCACCGAGGTCAATCTCCCGGTCCAGATGGACAACGGCACCATCAAGCTCTTCAAGGCGTTTCGGGTCCAGCATTCGATCATTCGCGGACCGGCGAAGGGAGGCATCCGCTATCACCCCGGCGTCACGCTTGACGAGGTCAAGGCGCTTGCCTTCTGGATGACCTACAAGTGCGCCGTGGTTGATGTTCCGTTCGGCGGCGGCAAAGGCGGCATCATCGTCGATCCCTCGGAACTCTCGATTTCGGAGCTCGAGCGACTGTCTCGGCGTTACTTCGCCGAGCTTTCGGATCTGTTCGGGCCCGACCGGGACGTGCCAGCCCCCGATGTCAACACGAACCCCATGATCATGGGGTGGATGATGGACACCTTTTCCATGCACGAGAAGAAGTACCTGCCGGCGGTGATCACCGGCAAGCCGATTGAAATCGGCGGCAGCCAGGGTCGCACCCAGGCCACAGCGCTCGGAGTCATCTACACGATTCGCCAGGCGGCCCAACATTTGAAGATCGACCTGACAAAGAGCCGTTCCGCCGTTCAGGGTTTCGGCAATGTCGGATCGTTTTCGGCCTTCTTCCTTCACCACGACGGTTCGAAGGTCGTCGGAATCGCCGACGTCCACGGCTCGTACCTGAATCCCGAAGGCCTCGACATCCCCGCGGCGATGAGATATTCGGGCGCAAACAACGGACTCAAGGGGTTCGAGAAGACATCCCCGTGCACGCACAACCCCGACGCCAATGCGGTCCTCACGGTTGAGTGCGACATCCTGGTGCCCGCCGCGCTGGAGGAAGTTATCACTCCGGAGATCGCGCAAAGGATTTCGGCGAAGATCATTGCCGAGGGGGCCAACGGCCCGACCACCGCTGAGGCCGATAACATCCTGGCCGAACGGGGCGTTTTCATGATTCCCGACATTCTTTGTAATTCCGGCGGTGTCACTGTCAGCTACCTGGAGTGGGTTCAGAATCGTATGGGCTACTACTGGTCGGATGAACGGGTCATCGAGGATCTGAAGCGATTCATGACCAAGGCCTTCAACGATGTCCTGGGGATGAGCCTCACCCACAAGGTCAACATGCGGGTCGCGGCCTTCATGCTCGGAATTCAGCGGGTGACGCGGGCGGCGGAAATTCGTGGGCTATACGCTTAGGCGGCGTTCGAACGCCGTCACCGGATCCGCGATCCTGCGCTGGACGCCGTTGGCGGCGATCCTGATTCTGCTGGCCGCCTGTTCGTCTCCCAAGCCCGAGGGGAACGCTTCAAAGCAGCCGGCGGGCGCCGCCAAGCGGCCGGCGGGTTCGGCGCCCCCGGCGGTCTTCCCGCCCGACAATCAGCCGTCCACCTGGAGCGGCACCTTTCCCGGTACGGCAAACTGGAGCGAGCGCTGGACGCTGCATATCCGGCCCGACGCGACCTACTTTCTTCGCGAGGAGCACGTCGGCCACGGCGAGGCGGGCAGTGATCATATCGTCGATGACATCGGCCGCTGGGAGAAAGCCACCGATGGCGGGCCGCTCCGATTGACGGGGGGGCGCGTTCGTTCGATGGAAATCGAGGTACGCCATCCCGACACGCTGCGCCTCCCGGTTCTCGATCCCGCTGCCGGCAGTGCCCCGCGTGACCTGGTCCGATCGGTTCCAACGGTGGGCTTCGAGCCGAGCCTCAGCCTGACCGGCCATTTCCGGTACATGGCCGATGCCGCGCGTTTCGACGACTGCCTCGCCGGCCTTCGCCTGGCAGTCCTCATGGAGGGCGATTATCTCGCGGCCGAGAAAGCCTACAGCGTGGCGGCGAGTGCGCCCGGTGCGCCGCTCCTGGTGGAAATCGAGGGACGTATCGTCCAGCGCCCCGGTCCGGACGGCAGCTCGCCACGCGATCACCTGTTCATCGAGCGGTTCGTCCGGGCCCTGCCCGGCGATGACTGCCCGCCGCATGGAGACTGACCCGGCCGCAGCCAGTCGAATCGTTCGCGAAGCGGCCATCCGACTCGGCTTTCACGCGGTCGGCATCGCAAAGCTCGCCGAAGTGCCCGAAGGTGATGCGTTTCGCGCCTGGCTCGCCGACGGCCGTCAGGCCGAGATGGACTACATGGAGCGACGGGTCGAGGAACGGCTCGATCCGTCAAGACTTGATCCGGCCTTCCGATCCATCGTCTCCGTTGCCATGAGCTACTGGCACGGGGAGGACGAGCCGGCGGCGCCTACGGCACCCCTGGCCCCGGCGTTGTCCCAGGCTCGCGGCCGCATTGCCCGCTACGCCCGTGGCGCGGATTATCACAATGTCCTTGGCAAACGAATTGGTAAGCTTCTTGCCGAACTTCGGCGTGCGATTCCGGTACTCGACGGCAGAGGTTGGGTCGACACGGGGCCGATTATGGATCGGGCGTGGGCTTCCCGTTCGGGGATTGGCTGGTGGGGAAAGCATACCAACCTTGTATCCCGGCGTGACGGCTCGTGGCTGGTCCTCGGCACCGTGGCGCTGAACGTCGAACTCGAACCGGACCCGCCGCACGCCGACTACTGCGGCAGCTGTCGACGCTGCATCGATGTCTGCCCCACCGACGCCATCGTGGCCGAGCGGGAACTGGATGCCCGCCGATGTATTTCCTACTGGACAATCGAGCACCGGGGGGCCATTCCCGAGGCGCTGCGGCCCCTGATCGGCGACTGGATCTTCGGCTGCGATCTGTGTCTCGAGGTCTGCCCCTGGAATCGCTTCGCGGAACGATCCCGGGAGGCCCGGTTCGCCGCCCGTGAGGACAGGGCGGCGCCGCAACTCGAGCCACTGCTCGGCCTGACCAATGCGGCCTTCCGACTGAAATTCAACGGCAGCCCGATTCAGCGGGCGGGCCGCGACGGGTTCGTTCGTAATGTGTGTGTGGCACTGGGAAACGTCGGGGGGCCTGAGGCGCTTGAATCCCTGGGCCGATCGGCCGATCTGGATCCCAGCGAGATCGTGCGCGAACATGCCCGCTGGGGCATCGATCAAGTGACGAAACGTCATCCAACCGGAGGATGAGGAACATGTCCGAAGTTGCGAAAATTCTGGTGACCGGCGCCACCGGCGCCCAGGGAGGCTCCGTTGCGCGGGCGCTGCTTGCCGACGGCAACTTTGCCGTCCGTGCCCTGAGCCGCAATCCCGATTCCGAAAAAGCGGCAGCCCTTCGGGCGTCCGGCGCCGAGGTGGTCGGAGGCGATCTCGCCGACCGCGCCAGCATCGAAAAGGCACTGGCTGGTTGTACGGCCTGTTTCGGCGTCACGAACTTCTGGGAGCACTTCGAGGCCGAATTCGAGCAGGGCAAAAACCTGGTCGAGGCGGTGGCAGCAACCGGCGTCTCCGACTTCATCTTGAGCACCCTGCCGCCGGTCGAAAAGGCCACCGATGGCGAACTGAGTGTCCCCCACTTCGACATCAAGGCGGAGCTCGAAACGCTGGCCCGCCGGCTGACGCCCGGGGCTGCATTCACCCACGTGGCCTTCTACTACGAGAACTTTCTTTATTTTACACCGCCGCAGAAGCAGGCCGATGGAACCTACGCCTTCGGCTTCCCGCAGGGAGAAACAAAGTTGGCCGCCGTGGCGGCCGAAGACCTGGGGGGCGTGGTCACCCCGGTCTTTCGCGATTTTGATTCCTTCCGCGGCCGCGTGATCGGCGTCGTCGGCGACGACCGACCGCCGGCCGACTACGCCGCCGTTCTCTCCCGCGTCACGGGCGTCAACATCCGCTACAACTTTATCCCGAGGGAAGTCTTCGCCGGTTTCGGTTTTCCGGGCGCGGATGATCTGGCCAACATGTTCGATTTCAACCGCCGCTTCATTCCGGGTCGCCCGGCCGACCTCCAGATGTCGAAAAAGCTCTATCCGGCCATTCAGACACTTGACACCTGGGCGGAACGAAACAGGTCGGCGCTGACCGCCCTTGTCACGGGCTAGCGGCGCGCTTCGCCGCCAGCTCCCGGTGAATCAACGCCAGACCGGGTCAAGGCTGGCCTGCAGGGCGAAGCGCGTGACCGCCTCGCGGGCCAGTTCGCGGGCTTCGGTGATGGTCGGATTGGTCGAGCCGCGCACGGCCTCGGGCAGCATTGCATCCCCTTTTTCGGGGTGCCATGATTTCACCCGCAGTCGTCCCGATTTCCTTTCGGCCTTCAGATCGATGCGCCCGATCAGCCGTTCGCCGGCCAGCACCGGCAGGCAGTAGTAACCGAACTGCCGCTGCTCGGCCGGCTTGAATATCTCGATCGTCATCCGGAATCCGAAAAGCCGCTCGACCCGCGCGCGATCCCACAGCAGCGGGTCGAACGGCGAGAGAAGGCGCGGCCCGCTCCTCGTCGGACGCACGTCAAGGAGCCGCGCCGCGAGGTCAAGATCGGCCGGCTGGATCCACCCGGCCGACTTGCCGACCGTGCACGGAACGATGCTGCCGGAATCGACGAGCCGCTGCAGCGCCCCGGTGATTTCCACTTTCATGTTTCGGAGCCGCCAGCTCTGGGCCAGTGTGCCGGTCTGGGCCCAGCCGTGGCCGTCCAGCGCCAGCAGCAGGAGGCGCGGGAGTGACTCGTCGAGTGGGGGTTCGGGCACCTCGCGATGCGCCGCCGGGATGACCCTTTCCGGCAGGTCGAACGTTCGCTGAAATCCTTTTCGCTCCCGCACGGCGAGCTCGCCCGAGGACCAGAGAGCCACGACCACGTGCTTGGCCGGTTTGTGATTCCACCAACCCTTGCCGGATGGACCCTCGAGATCGCTTGACTTCAGCGGCCCGTCGGTTCGGATTCGGGCCAGGAGTTCCCGGGCCAGGTCCGGGTGCTGGCCGATCACGTCGCCCCACCAGGGGTGATGCCGAAACCGTTTCCGCCGCCACCCCATGTCGGCATAGAGGGCCATCGGCAGCCAGCAGACCTCGTGGCCCCAGTACTCGAAAAGCGGCTCCCCAGGCTGAAGCAGCTCCTCGCCAAGCCTCGAGTCGAAGCGGTCGAGCCGCGAGCCGAGCACGATGGCGTGGCTGCGGGCACCGGCCACCGACACGGTGTCGAGTTGCAGATAGCCGAAGCGGTTGATGATCTGGTGGGCGGCGCGGCGCGCCGCAGCATCGCCGCGGCCAACACTTGTCGGAAGCGAGGTCCAATCGGATTTAAGGAATCCGGAACGGGCCAAAGCCAGTCGGCGAGCTGCGCGAATGGAGAGCGTGTGGGTTTCGATGATCATCACCTTCAATGGTTGGACGCCAGCGGGTCAGGCGGGCCGGCAAAGGATACGTGGCGCCTGATGAGCTTGGAAGGGCCGCGGTTCTTGAGTGATGAACGGCGGATTCGACATTGCCGCACCCGGCAGCTAACATCCTGTCATCATGCGCCCCGTGTTCATCGTCGATGGCGTCCGCACGCCCTTCGTCAAGTCCGGTTCGGAATTCGCCGACGTGCCCGCCCGGGAACTGGGTCGGGCGGCGCTGCGTGAATTGATCGACCGCACCGCCGTCGATCCGGCCACGCTCGACGAGGTCATTGTCGGCAACGTGGCCGGACCGGCCGACGCCACCAACGTGGCCCGCGTCATTTCACTGTTGGCCGGAGTTCCCGAGGCGGTCCCCGCGTTCACGGTCAACCGGAATTGCGCCTCCGGCCTCCAGAGCGTTGCCGACGCCGCTCTTCGCATTGCCGCGGGCCAGGCGGAACTCATTGTGGCCGGCGGCACCGAATCGATGTCGATGGTGCCGGTGTTCTATCCCGAGTCATTCAAGAAGAAGCTCTTCGAGATGTCCAGGACTCGTACCCCGATGGCCCGCGCCTCGAAGGCCCTGAGCCTTCGGCCCGGGGATTTCAGTCCGGTCATCGCACTCGAAGTCGGCCTGACCGACGACACCTGCGGACTCAACATGGGTCAAACGGCCGAGGTGCTGGCCAGGGAGTTCGGCATCACACGCGAGGCACAGGATCGATTCGCGCTGCGCAGCCACAAGCGTGCCACCGCGGCCCTCGAGCAGGGTCGCCTGGCTCCGGAAATCGCGCCTTTTCCGGTGCCGCCTGATTTCAAGCAGATTGTCAGCCGTGACCAGGGGCCGCGTCGCAACCAGACACTGGAGAAACTGGCGGCGCTTAAACCACATTTCGACCGGACGTACGGAACGGTGACGGTGGGCAACTCGTGCCAGGTCACCGATGGAGCGGCCATGCTGCTCCTGGCGTCGGAAGAGGCGGCGGAGCGGCTGGGCCGGCCAATCCTGGGCCGCGTCCGCTCGTGGGCCTTCGCAGGCCTTGATCCCTCGCACATGGGATTGGGTCCGGCCCACGCCGTGCCGAAGGCGCTGGAGAAGGCCGGCGTTCGGCTTTCCGATATCGAACTGATCGAATTTAATGAGGCCTTCGCCGCGCAGGTTCTGGCCAACGCGGCCGCGTTCGACTCCGTCAAGTTTGCCGAACGAAACCTGGGGCGCAGCCAGCCGATCGGCACGCTTGATTTCGATCGGATCAATGTCAATGGCGGTGCCATTGCCCTCGGTCACCCGGTTGGCGCCACCGGGAGCCGCCTGATTCTGACCCTGCTCAAGGAAATGTCCCGCCGCCATCTCGGGCTCGGTCTCGTCACGCTCTGCGTGGGGGGCGGGCAGGGGGCGGCCATGGTCCTGGAACGAACGTCCTGATTCCCGGGGAGGTTGAGATGCCCGCTACCGAACACCGATTTCTGAAAACCGCGTCCCGTTGCCGCTCGAAAGAGGTGGCTCTGCAGCTCGGCATGCTGGATGACATGACCCGGCGCCTCTTCGAGGAGGACCTGGAGAAGATTACGAAGAACGAGCTGATCTGGCAGTCGGCGCCGGGCAACAATACGATCGGCATGCTCCTGGCGCACCTGGCCGTGGTGGAAACCTACTGGACCCAGATCGGTGTCGATCGCGTCCAGGTTGCCGACAGCCTGGCGGTCATCGGCATTGAAATGGACGACGACGGGCTGCCACTTCCCGAAGGCGGCCTGCCGCCGGCGGGACTGAAATCAAAGACGCTGGACTGGTACCGGGATCTCCTCGAGAAATCGAGGAAATACGTCAACGGCCGGTGGGGCCGACTGACCGACGCCGACCTGAAGAAGCGGCTCACGCGCATCCGGAAAAACGGTGACCGGGTCATCACCGATCCCCGCTGGGTGCTCTATCACGTGATCGAGCACTTCGCCGTTCACCAGGGACAGATTCTGCTCATCCGTCACCAGTACCGGGACGCCCGCGCCGGCCGTTGATGGACGCCTTCCGAATCGAGTCGGCTCCCGATGGCATCACCTGGCTGGTCTTCGATGCGCCGGGAGAGAAAGTCAATATTCTCTCCGCGGCGGTCATGACGGAGCTGAAGAGCCGGCTGGATGATCTGGCCGCACGCTCCGAGGTGCGCGCCGTCGGCATCCGAAGCGGCAAGCCCGGCACATTCATCGCCGGCGCCGACGTGGCCGAGATCGGCGCCATTGACTCGGTGGCGGCGGGTGTCGAGGCGGCCCGCCGCGGACAGGCCATTCTGGACAGTTTCAGCCGCCTCGGGAAGCCGACGCTGGCGGCCATCGACGGCGCCTGCCTCGGCGGCGGGTTGGAATTGGCGCTGGCTTGCCACTTCCGGATCGCCAGTGACTCATCTGCCACGCGGCTCGGCCTGCCCGAGGTCAAGCTCGGAATCATCCCCGGCTTCGGCGGCACCCAGCGCCTGCCGCGACTCATTGGCTTTGCGCCGGCGCTCGACCTCATTCTGACCGGCCGGACACTCGACGCGGCGCGCGCCAGACGACTCGGCCTGGTGGACGAAGTGGTGCCGTCCGCGCTCCTGCGCAGTCAGTCGGAGGCATGGCTCAACCTTGCGATTTCAGGCACCGGTTCGGGCACTCATTGGCCGCGCCGGAAGCCACGACGAAAGCCGAAGCTCCTGGTCCGTCTGGGCGGCCTCATGCCGGTGCGCCCGTTCATCGTGCTGGCTACCGACCATCGGCTGAAGAAAACGCTTCACGGCGATTACCCGGCGCCGCATGAGGCGCTCGAATCGGTCGAGGAAGCGTTTCACACGAAGCTGGCAAAGGGACTGGCCCATGAGGCGGGGCTGGTCGGCCGGCTGATCGTCACACCGACTTGCAAGAATTTGACCTGGCTCTTCTGTGCCAATAACGCCGCGCGCCGCGGCGGCGCCATCGTCGACCCCACCACCGGGCGCTCCGCTTCAGCGCGGATTGTTCAGCGCGCGGCAGTCCTGGGTGCCGGCGTCATGGGTGGCGGCATCGCCCATCTCCTGGCGGAGCAGGGAATCCCAACCCGGCTGAAAGATCTGGATGAGGGGGCGCTGGTCAAGGGAATGCAATCGGCGGCCGGCCTCGTCGGCCGACAGTTGCGGAGCCGCCGAATCGACCACCGCGCCGCGCGCGATCGAATGGCCCGCATTGCCCCGACACTTACCTGGGACGGCTTTGGCGCCGTTGACGCCGTGCTCGAAGCGGTCGTCGAGGATCTCGAGGTCAAGCGCAGGGTCCTGGCCGAGGTGGAGGCCGTCGTCCCGGAACACTGTCTCATCGCCACCAACACGTCGTCCCTTTCAGTCGCCGAAATTGCCCGGGCCGCCCGCCGCCCCGAGCGGGTCGTTGGTCTTCATTTCTTCAACCCGGTGCATCGGATGCCGCTGGTCGAAGTCATCAAGGGGCCGAATTCCTCGCCGGAGGCCGTGGCCACCGCGCACGCGCTGGCCCGTCGACTCGGCAAGACCCCGATCATCGTGACCGACACGCCCGGCTTTCTCGTGAATCGGATCCTGACGTCCTATCTTGCCGAGGCCCTGCGAATGATGGTCGATGGGACCGATCCCGTATTCATTGACCGGGCCATGGTTCATTTCGGCATGCCGATGGGCCCGTTCGCCCTCTTCGACCAGATCGGCTTTGACACGGCCAACAAGGCCAGCAAATCCATCGAGGCGATCAACGAGCGCTACCTGCCGCATGTAAGCGTCCTCTCGCAGCTCATCGAATCCGGGCGGCTCGGCGCCAAGAACAATCGGGGCTTCTATCGCTACAAGAAAGGCCGCAATGTCGGCTTCGACAAGCGCGTGCTGAAGTTCATCGAGCGGAGCCATGAGCCCGAAACCCGAACCCAGGCCATCCAGGCCCGTCTCTACCTCCCCATGGTCAACGAAGCCGTCCGCTGCCTCGCCGCCGGAGTCGCCAGCACTCCCGCCGACATCGATCTCGGCATGGTCCTCGGTACCGGCTTCCCACCTTTCCGCGGCGGCCCCCTCCGCAACGCCGATGTCATGGGCCTTCCCGCGGTGGTCGAGCGGATGAACGAGCTGTCAACCAAATTGGGCGACCGCATCTCACCTCACCCGGATCTGGTACGACGAGCGCTGTCAGGGGAAAAGTTCTATCCGGCGGCCAATTAAGCTCAACCAGGCGGCTCGCCCGCTCCTCCGGGCACTGGATGTGCTTGGCCGCCGGGGCCGCTGCAACGATCCAAGTGTTTCCGTAACTTATTATGAATAAATAGATTGCATAATTTCTTGTTTCAATGTTGACCACTGATTTCACGATCGATATGATGATCGTATGACGATAGATCAATCGATATCAATGGGGGCTCCTATCGTGGCTATTTCACGACGATTTCAGGTCGTCATTCCTGTCGCCATTCGGCGCCGGCTGAATTTGAAGCCGGGGCAGCGAGTCCGGGTCATTGAAGCGGGTGGTTGCATGGTGGTGGCGCCGGTTCGGGCTCCGCATGAACTGATGGGTGTTGCGCGGGGAAGATGCGCGCGTGGACCGCGATCCCGACAGGGTGTGAGAGGTACCGCATGGACACCGTGACAATCTCTCCAAAATTTCAGGTGGTCATTCCCCTGGCCATCCGGAAGGCGCTCTCGTTGAAGCCCGGCCAGAAAATAGGGGCCATCGTGCTCGAGGGGAACATCGTGCTTGTTCCGGTTCGGCCGGTCGCGGAGTACCGGGGCATTCTGAAGGGGCCGAATGACTTTGAGCGCGACAAGGCCGATCGTTACTGATGGTGCTGCTTGATAGTTCCGCGTGGATTGAAGTGCTGACCGATGGACCGGACGCAGAGCAATTTCAACAGGCTGCCAACCAACATCCTGATGTGGTCGTTCCGACCATCGTCCTCTACGAGGTGGCACGCTGGACGATGGCGCGATACTCCCGATCGCGCGTCGCCGAGATTTGTCTGTTACTTTCCAGGGGACGGGTGGAACCGTTGACGCCGTCGCTCTCGATGGAGGCGGCCAGCGTGGGGCTCAGCATGAAGCTCCCGATGGCCGATAGCATCATCATGGCCACAGCACAGGCCACTGGTGCCGAGATCTGGACGCAGGACGCTGATTTCAAGGGCCTGCCGAACGTTCGCTACATTCCACGCCGCCTGCGACCGCCCGAGGTCCACGAATGACAGCCTCGAACTTTCATCACGAAGCACCCTCCTACGCCAAGGGCCTCTTCCTGGGCGAAATCGAGGAAGACCGGATCTTCCCGTACCCGGCCATGCCGGCCGAAGAAACCGAAACCGTCGCCCTTCTTCTCGATCCGGTCGAACGATTCCTGGATGAGAAAGTCGACTCCGCCGCCATCGACCAATCGGGCGTGCTGCCGGAGGAGGTCATTAAGGGGGTGGCCGAGCTCGGTCTGATGGGCCTCATCGTGCCGGAGGCGTACGGCGGCCTTGGCCTCTCGATGACTGCCTACGCCCGCGTCATGGAGATGGTTGCCGGCCGGGATGCGTCGGTCGCCATCCACGTCGGTTGCCATCAGTCGATCGGCATGAAGGCCCTGCTGCTGCACGGCACCGAGGAGCAGAAACTGAAGTGGCTGCCCCGTTGTGCCACGGGCGAACTGGTCTGCGCATACGCGCTCACCGAACCCGGATCGGGGTCCGACGCCGCGGCCATGAAGACCACCGGCCGACACGATCCGGCGCGCGGCGTCTGGGTTCTGAACGGGGTCAAGCAGTGGATCACGAACGGCGGCTACGCGGATCTCGTCACCGTCTTTGCCCGCACGCCGTTCACGCGGGACGGCAAGACCGAGGAGAAGACCACCGCCTTTCTTGTCGAACGGAGCCTCCCCGGCTTCAGCAGCGGCAAGCCGGAAAAAAAGCTCGGCATTCGCGGCTCGTCGACCACCGATATCATCCTCGAAGAGTGCCCTGTCCCGGAGTTCAACCTGATCGGCGAGGAAGGGCGCGGCTTCAAGATCGCCATGGAAGTCCTGAACACCGGCCGCCTGACGCTGGCTTCCGGCTCCATCGGTGGCAGCAAGGCCATGCTGAAACTGGCGCTGGCTCACGCCGAAAGTCGCCGGGCCTTCGGTCGGCCGATCATCGAATACGAGATGATCGAGGAGAAATTCGCCGAGATGGCCGTGAACCTGTACGCCATGGAGGCCATGACCTACCTGACCACCGGGTTGATCGACCGGGGCGCGCACGACTACGCCGTTGAATCGGCCATGTGCAAGGTCTTCTGCTCGGAGCGGCTCTGGGAAAATGTGAACGGGGCGCTCCAGGTGGCCGCCGGCAATGGCTACATGGCCGAGTATCCCTACGAGCGCTACCTGCGCGATGCCCGCATCAATCTGATCTTCGAGGGGACCAACGAAATCCTTCGCCTGTTCATCGCCCTGTCGGGCCTGCAACGGCCGGGCGAATACTTGAAGGAAGTGGGGAGAGCGCTGCACGCCCCGATCAAATCGTTCGGCCTCCTGCGCGAATTCGCCGGCAAGCACATTCAACGGGCCGTCCAACCGCCGCCCATCAAGCACGCGGCCGCGCCGCTGACACGGGATGCCGAACGGCTGTCGCGCCTCACGATGGCTTTCGCCGACCAGTGCGAAGCCGTTCTTCGCCGTCACGGCAAGTCGATCGTCGAGCGCGAGTATCTCCAGAAGCGCCTGGCCGACGCCGCCATCGATCTGTACGCCGTCTCGGCGTCCATCTCCCGCGCCACCGCCCGCATCGAATCAGCGGGGGAAGAAGGCGCCGCCGACCACGTCCGGCTGGCTCACACCTTCACCAACCTCGCCGTCCGCCGCATTCGACGCAATCTCCGCATGATCGACCAGAACTCCGACCGCCGTTTCCACGACATCGCCGGCTGGCTGCGCGAGCGCGGGGAGTACCGACTGGAGAGTTAGATGCTTGCGCCGGCGGTGGCCGCTTCGGGCATCCTGAAGAACCGCATCAGTTTGTTCGAGGTGTCGTTCCAGAATTCAACCTGTTCGACGGTAACCTTCAGGATGGGACCCCACAGTTCTTTTGACTTTCGTCGGTCAAACACCAGTTGCGCCGTTCCGAAAATGGACACATACCGATTCTTCCGGCGGAGAGCGTAGCTGAGGTGTACGCGGCTCGAACGAGGAATTTCATCGACGTTCCTGGAATCGACAGCCGTGAAGTACCAGAGATCGCCCTCGGGTTTGAGCTGTTGCGTCGACATGGGCCGACTACTGATTGTGCCGTCTTCTTCGAGGGTTGTGAACATGCAGATGTCCATTTCCTCGATCAACCGGCGTAACTTGGAGATCTGGCCATTTGAGGCCATCGACATGTCCATGGCTGCTTCCATCACTTTCACCCGTGTACTTTATCGGACCCGGCCACCTTGACAATCTTGTTGTAGACCCCCATGAGAAGAAGAGGCGCAGCCAACTGTCCGACAAAGAGGGCGCTCTCTTCCTTCCTGGTCTGGTGCAAGATCAGCGAAATTCCCAGAGCGCCCAATGCGGCCCACAAGAACAGGTCAGAGGGCAGCTTTGCCGTCTGATCCTCGATCTTTCGGGCCACCTCGCCCTCCACGTGCTTGCCGTCGACTCCCAGTAATCCTGTGCTATCCAACAGTGATTTCATCACATTCTCCTTTGTCGTTTGGGTTACAACTTCGCAGTCGCATGGCAGCAAGAGGCGTGCCGCGACCGCGGAGAGACGGCAAAGTCTGAGGGCGGTCCAGAGAGCCGCGTGACGTCCCGTTGAGCCTGGCGCCCTCGCGTGGAGGGAAGAAGTGGGTATCCGGCCAGGCGGGGCAAAGCTTCAACCGATGGAAAGAAGTACTGGGGATGAGATCCCCTCGAGGCCGGTCGGCACCCTAATTGTTCCCGCCCATTTCCCCGTTCGACCCGCTTGCCCGATTTGCCTGTTCGATCACGTCCTCGGCGGTATCTGAACCGCCTGCCGCCGCCCCGCCCACCACCGCGCGATTCCGATCGGCATGCCGATCAGCAGTACGATCAATGCCAGCGGGATCAGGATGGCCAGGATGGTGGCGACCAGCGACAGCGTATCTTCGATCAGTGAGACGATGGGATTTCCGACGCCGCCCGTGGTGGCGGTGACCAGGGGGCGGAAGAGGCTTTTGGCGCCGTGGACGGAGCCGGCGGTCAGGAAGCCGAGGGCGAGCGAGAGGCGGCTGTCGAGGCCGTCGATCACGCCGCTACCCGCGGCGAAGAGGACGGCGCCGGCCAGCGGTCGGATGACGGTCTGGATGATGTCGTTGGCGTGGTCGACCAGCGGGATCTTGTCGGCGGCCAGTTCGATGACGAGCATGACGGAGGCGACGATCAGGAACCAGTCGCTGGCGAGGAAGGCGAATTGGGGTGACAGCTCAATCCAGCCGCCGGGCAGCCACCGGGCCGCGGCGCCAACCAGCACCACGGGAATCCAGGCATTGAGTCCGGCCGCCACCGCCAGGCCGAAGGCACCCAGAAGAGCGCTGATCAGGTCCATCTTGCCCCTCCCATGTCGATGCGACTTTCGCCCGTTTCCCCGAAACCGAAACCGGGTGAGTGTACGCCCGAGGGCCCGACCGGTTGCGCCTTATGGCCGCCGGTGCCCTTGGGGCCATTTGACCCGGTGTGACGGAATGTTCTCAGGCCTCCGGGCTGTCGGCCGATAACCCACGGAGAACCACCCGCTGGCATCAACCGGAGGCCTGACATGAAATTTCTATTTTTCGGGTTTGTTTTCGCCGGCTCGATATTCCTGGCCAGCATGTTCTATGGCCCGATCATCAAGAACCACATGCTCGAAGGCAAAATGATCAAATTGGCCAACGAGCGCCGGCTGAAGGACGACTTTTACCTCCTGCGCGACCTGACATCTTACATCGAAGAGAACGACATCCCGCTGAAGGCGGAACAGATCTCGTTCCAGCGGCCGTCACCCAAGGAAGTGATCATCAGCGCGAAGTACAAGGTCCACTGCAAGTTCTACTTCCTCGAGAAAAAGTACGTCTTCAAGCCGACCACGGTGAACGAGATCAACCACGGCCTTGTTCCGGACTTCGCCGCCTACTGATTCTCGCTGCCCCCCTGTGGCAGAATGAGGGGGTGAACCCGAGACGTTCCGCCCGCAGCCGCCCCGGCAGTCGGGCCGTGCCCTTGAAAGACGAGACGGCACCCACCCGTGAAACGGTCGACGCCCGCAAGTCGGGCGGCGCGGGCAGCCCCATCATCGTCGGGGCCAGCGTTCGGATGCAGCGCATCTACAACCTGATCGCGCGCATCGCCCCGACCGATTCCAGCGTCCTGATCGCGGGAGAAAGTGGCACCGGCAAGGAGCTCGTGGCCCGATCCATTCACCTTCAGAGCCGCCGGGCCGATCAGCCATTCATGGCCGTGAACTGCGGCGCCCTTCCCGAGAACCTTCTTGAAAGTGAACTCTTCGGTCACGTTCGCGGCGCCTTCACCGGCGCCTGGATCGACAAGAAGGGGCTCTTCGACCAGGCCGACCACGGCACGCTCTTCCTGGACGAGGTTGGTGAGATGTCGCCGGCCAGCCAGGTCAAGCTGCTTCGCGTGCTCCAGGATAACGAGTTCCGCCGGGTTGGCGGCAACACGACGCTCAAGGTCGATGTCCGTATCCTGGCTGCCACCAATCGGGACCTGCGACAGGCGATGAAAGTCGGTCAATTCCGGGAAGACCTGTATTACCGGCTCAATGTTTTCCAACTGGACCTGCCGCCGCTGCGTGAGCGGGGCGAGGACATCCCCCTCCTCGCGCACTACTTCCTGGACCTCTACTCCCGAAGGCTCGGCAAGACCATCCGGCAGTTCGATTCCAAGGCGATGTACCAATTGACGCACTACCCGTGGCCGGGAAACGTCCGCGAGCTGGAAAACATCATCCAGCGAGCGACGGCTTTATCCGAGGACGACGAGATCCAGGTGGCCGACCTGCCGCGTCACCTGCGGGAGGCGACCATGCCCCAGATCGGTGCGCCATCGAGCCCGCCGCTGGTCCTTCCGGAGGGGCTCCGCCTGGAGGAGCTCGAACGACTTTATATTGAGCAGACTTTGGCCCGGGTGGATGGAAATGTGAGCCGCACGGCGAGGCTCCTTGGTATCTCAAGGTCGACAATGTGGCGCAAAATGAAGCAATTTGGGCTTGAATGACCCGCTAACTTATTGATTTTCGGTCGAGCTGATTCAATCTGGATCATGAATTGCTTTAAAGTGAAACACTTTTTGATATCACTTGAACAGATCCAGAGACCTGACGATCCTACTAGAGCATCTATCTAATTAATTTAAAACAACTTATAGCCGCAGATCACTATCAAAAGCAGCTCTGGCACACTCCCTGCGTTGTCACACTCCCAGTGCTGCACTAGTTTAGCAAGGCCCATTCTGGAGGTGTTTCAAAATGACGCTTGTCCGTTACCGCCCCTTTGGGGGTACGCTGCCTGTGTCCGAGGAAGTGAACCAGATGCTCGAATCCTTCTTCGCCGGTCCGGGTGCCCGTCCAGTCCGTCGGGTGGCCTGGTCCCCACCCTCGGATGTTCGTGAGACCGAGACCCATTTTGTCGTGCGAGCTGAAGTACCGGGCGTCGGCAAGGATTCGATCACGATCAACCTGACCAACAATACGCTCGTCATCAAGGGCGAGAAGAAACAGGAGCTTGACGAGACGAAGGGGCAGTGGCACCACACCGAGCGGACCTGGGGTTCGTTCGAGCGGAGCATCACCCTGCCAACCCGGGTGAACGGTGAGCAGATCACCGCACGCTGCATCGATGGCGTCCTCGAAATCACGATTCCAAAGGCCGACGAGGCCAGGCCGCGCGAGATCAAGATCGAGGCGTAGGATCCAACTCAACGCTCGACCCTGACAAACGAGAGGCGGCCGGCAGCGTCCGGTCGCCTCCTTTACATATATCCGCACACTGGACTGAAACGAGGGAAATGACATGGGAAAGATCATCGGCATCGACCTGGGCACCACCAATTCATGCGTGTCCGTGATGGAAGGCGGCGAACCGGTCGTGATTCCGAACTCGGAAGGCGCCCGCACCACGCCGTCCGTCGTCGCATTCACGAAATCGGGTGAGCGACTGGTGGGCCAGCAGGCCAAGCGCCAGGCCGTCACCAACCCGAAAAATACGGTCTATTCGATCAAGCGCTTCATGGGTCGGGCCTACGATGAAGTCGGTGGCGAGATCAAGGAAGTTCCCTACGAGGTTACCAAGGGCGCCAACGGTCAGGTGGCGGTCAAGATCGGCGACAAGGAGTACACGCCTGCTGAACTCTCGGCCATAATTTTAATGAAGATGAAGCAGACAGCCGAGGATTACCTGGGCCAGAAGGTGACCGAGGCGGTCATCACCGTTCCCGCCTACTTCAACGACACACAGCGCCAGGCCACCAAGGACGCCGGTCGAATCGCCGGGCTCGACGTCAAGCGCATCATCAATGAGCCGACGGCCGCCGCGCTCGCTTACGGGCTGGACAAGAAGAAGAACGAGATCGTGGCGGTCTACGATCTGGGTGGCGGCACGTTCGACATCTCGGTTCTCGAAATCTCGGAAGACGGCGTTTTCCAGGTCAAGTCGACCAACGGCGACACCCACCTGGGCGGCGACGACTTCGACCAGCGGATCATCGATTGGCTGGCGGACGAATTCAAGAAGCTCGAGGGGATCGACCTCCGAAACGATGCCATGGCCCTGCAGCGGCTCAAGGAAGCGGCAGAAAAAGCCAAGATCGAGCTCTCGTCCTCGATGCAGACCGACATCAATCTGCCGTTCATCACGGCCGATCAGAACGGCCCCAAGCATCTGAACCTGGCATTGACGCGCGCGCGGTTGGAGCAACTCGTGGCCGACCTCGTTGAGGGCACCGCCGAACCGTGCCGGAAGGCCATGGCCGACGCCAAGGTCACCGCCAGCCAGATCGACGAGGTCATTCTCGTCGGCGGATCGACGCGCATGCCAAAGGTGCAGGAACTGGTCAAGAAGCTGTTCGAGAAGGAGCCCCACAAGGGGGTCAACCCGGACGAGGTGGTGGCGGTGGGCGCGGCCATTCAGGGCGCCGTGCTGGCGGGGGACGTCAAGGATGTTCTCCTTCTGGATGTGACGCCGCTGTCGCTGGGCATCGAGACGCTGGGCGGTGTGTTCACGCGGCTCATCGACCGCAACACGACGATCCCGACCAAGAAGATGGAGACCTTTTCCACGGCCGCCGACAGCCAGACCGCCGTCGATATCAAGGTGTTCCAGGGTGAGCGTGAGATGGCTGCCAGCAACAAGCAGATCGGCCACTTCCAGCTTGATGGAATTCCGCCCGCCCCGCGCGGCATGCCGCAGGTCGAAGTGACGTTCGACATCGATGCCAACGGCATCCTGTCGGTGTCGGCCCGGGACAAGGCCACCAACAAGGAGCAGAGCATCAAGATCCAGGCCTCGTCCGGCCTGACCGAGGACGAGATCAAGAACATGGTCCGGGACGCCGAGTCCCATTCCGTTGAGGACAAGCAGCGGCGCGCGGAGATCGAGGCCCGCAACAAGGCGGACAGCCTGGCCTACGAGACCGAAAAGCAGCTCAAGGAGTCGGGTGACAAGCTCGACGCCGACACGAAGGCCAAAGTCGAGGCCGCCGTGGCGCGCCTGCGCGAAGCGCTGAAGACCGACAACGTCGAAGAGATCAACTCAGCGGCGGAGAGCCTGACGATGATCTGGCACGAGGCCGCCGAGAAGATGTACAAGTCGGCCGGTACCGGACCGGGCGGCCCGGGACCGGATGGCGATGCCAGCACTCCGCCGAAAGACAAGCCGGTCGATGCCGATTTCGAGGTGGTCGACTAGCGTTCGAGCGAGTGCCCGTGTATCACCGGCATCGTCCCAATTGACAATCAGGATGGCGGGCGGGGCTCCGATGGGGGTTCCGCCCGCTCTTTTCGGGGAGGATCGATCATGCTCGTACGGTTGATGGTGTCGTGGATTCATCCCCAGGTGATGGTGTTCCTGGGCAAGGTCAAAAATCCGGCAACGGACACGATGGAACGGAATCTTGATGCGGCCCGGACGTTGATTGACGTCCTGGCCGAGCTGCAGACGAAAACCGAGGGACGCCTCGATGCCGAAGATCAGCGCCATCTCCAGTACGTCCTGACCGAGCTGCGAATGAACTGGGTCGATGAGTTGGCGAAGGGTGAGGCGGCGGTGGATGGGGGCGCAGGGGAAGCCCCGGCCGAGCCGGTCCCCGAAGTGTCACCTGAGCCCTCGGTCGAGGCGGCCCCGGAAACGTCGCCCGAGCCTTCGGCCGAAGCGGCCCCCAAGGCTCCGCCACTGGCGCCCGAATGAGTATGATGGTGGAACATGGCGAAACGCGACTATTACGAGGTGCTGGGCGTAGCCGAAAACGCCACTCCGGATCAGGTCAAGAAGGCTTTTCGGACCCTGGCCAAGAAGTACCACCCGGACGCCAACCGGAACGATCCATCGGCTGAATCCAGGTTCAAGGAGGCGGGTGAAGCGTTCGAGGTGCTTTCCGATCCGGAGAAGCGGCAACAGTACGATCGGATGAAGCGCTACGGCGCCGGGTTGAGCGGTCGCGGCGGGTTTTCCGGCGGTGGTTTCCCCGAGGGGTCCGAGGGATTCGATCCGGGGACGTTCCGATCCGGCGGGTTTCGCGGTGAAACGATTGACCTGAGCGATCTCTTCAGCGGCGGCGGCGGCCGCGGTACGGGCGATATTTTCGAGCACCTGTTCGGCGGCCGTCAGCAGCAGGCCGAGCCGGAACCCAATCGGGATATCGAAGTCAGCCTCAATGTTCCCGCCCACGTGGCCGCCAAGGGGGGCTTCGCCCGGTTCAGCGTACGGCGCCACGCGGCCTGCCGAACCTGCGATGGCACGGGCGCCGCGCCTGGCCAATCCGCCGTAACCTGCAAGACCTGCAGCGGGCGCGGCAGCGTCGTGCAGAACCGCGGCGGTTTTTCAGTCAGCCGCACCTGCCCGCGCTGCCTGGGCCGGGGCAAGGTCATCGAGAAGCCGTGTCCGGCCTGCGAGGGAGAGGGAATGCGCTACGACGAGCGCAAGTTGCGGGTGAAGATTCCCGCCACAGCCTCGAACGGCCAGAAACTCCGACTGCGCGGCCAGGGACACGCCGGCCTGGAAGGCGGACCAGCGGGTGATCTCATCGTGACGCTGCTCGTCCTGCCGGCCGCGGCTGACGCCAGCAAGGCCGCGCCCAACGCCAGCAAGACCGGGACCGACGATGGAAAGGCCGCGCCCGACGACAGCAAGACCGGGACCGACGATGGAAAGGCCGCGCCCGACGACAACAAGGCCGGAGCCTGATCGCCGGCCGGCCAGCGGTCGACGAACCCGGCGCATGACGACCCGCGGCCGCCCCTCCGCATCAACGCTGGTGGTGCCGGCCTACCTGGTCCTCACACTCCTCCTGACCTGGCCGCTGGCGCGTGAATTTGGCCGGGCCATCCCGGCGGTCTTCGGCGCGCTCGACCCGCTGCTCCAGAGCTTCCTGCTGGGTTGGGACTGGCAGGTACTTCTCAGCGAGCCCGGCCGGCTCTTTCACCCCCCGATCTTTCACCCGCACCCGCGGGCGCTGACCTTCATGGATCACCTCGTGGGCGAAGCCATCCTTGCCTGGCCCATCGCGCTTCTCACCGGCCGGACGGCGCCGGCGTACAACACGCTGGTGGTGCTCTCCTTCATCCTGAGCGGCTGGTTCACCTACCGGCTGGCGCGGGGGATGGGCCTCTCGCGGCCCGCGTCATTCCTTGGTGGACTGGTCTTCGCTTTCGGGCCGTACCGCTATGCGAACCTGGGCAATCTCAACCAGCTCCAGACGCAGTTGCTGCCGCTGGGACTTCACCTGGCCCTTCGATGTCATCGGCGGCAACGCCTCGGCGACATGGCCGGAGTTTTCCTGGTCCTGGTCGTGCAGTCCTGGTTCGGCTGGTACTACTTTTTTCACCTGGCCCTCGCCACGGGGCTCATCTTTCTCCACGAAGCGGCCCGGGGTCGACGAGGCTGGCGCGCACAAGACAGCGGCAGGATCCTCCTCATGGGGCTGGCGGCGATCGCGCTGGTCCTCCCATGGTACTGGCCCTACTGGGAGCAGCAGCGATTGATGCCCGCGTTTCGGCGAACGATCGGCATGACGGCGCTCTGGTCGGCGGACCTGACCGACTATTTCAAGGTGAACGTGGAGAATGCCTGGGGCCAGTTCTGGCCGGGAGGAAGCGGTGCGCAGGGGTTCTGGCCCGGGTTCCTGGCCGTGCCGCTGGCGCTCGTCGGGTTGGTGGCGGTGCTTGGAGGCCGAGTCGCGACTACTGTCGAGCGAATCATATCGCGGGCTGATTCAACCATCGCTCGATCGCCCTGGCTTTCGATTCGCGCCGCGCGATGGTGGTTCGCGCGCGCGGAATCCCTGGCCCGTCGAACCGGCGAAAGTGGTGCGCTTCTTCTGGTGGGTTTCGCCGGCTGGATACTCTCCCTGGGTCCGATTCTGCAGGTGGCCGGTCATCGCACGGTTGTGCCGCTTCCCTTTGCTGTGGGCTTCCTGCTCGTACCGGGATTTTCCAGCATGCGCGCGCCGAGCCGGTTCGCGGTGCTGGTTCTCCTGTCCGCGGCGGTCCTGGCCTCGATCGGTTACGACCGGCTTCGACGGTCGCGCTGGTTCAGCGGTCGCAATCGCGGGGCACTGCTTTTTGCTTTCGCCCTGTCGCTGGGGATCGCGGGGGCCTGGCCGCTTGACTTGCCCATGACGCCGGCCCCGCATCGCACCGACATGCCGCCGGTATATGCCTGGCTGGCCAACCAGTCGGATCGTGATCCGCTCGTCGAGATTCCGATGCCGAAGTGGGTGGTCGACGAAAATCCGACCCATGCGCGGCGCCAGGCCTGGCTCCTGGAACACCGGCATCCGCGCCTCGACGGTGTCAGCGGTTTTGTACCGCCCGATTATGAAAATTTGCGGCTGGTCATGCAGGGTTTTCCGCGCCCGGGAACGCTGGCGGCGCTGGAGCGGTATGGCGCCGGCTGGGTGATTGTCCACTACGGCGATTACGAGGCAAAGACGTCGGCCCGACTCGAACAGGCGGTGGCGGCCTCGCCGCAGCTGGCGCCGGCGGCGCGATTCGGTTCGGACGCCATCTACCGGCTCGTGCCGGTGGGAAGCGCCGGCGAATCCCAGTTCAATCGGTAGACGCTCGCGGAACCCAGGTCCTCCTCCAGTTCCAGCTCGGGATACTGTGAAAGCCGTGCTTCCAAGGGCCGCCCGATGACATGGGTTGTCAGGTGCCGGGTCAGCGGCCAGGTGCTGACGATTTGCCAGAATCGTGAAGAAGAGTCCGACAAGCAGGAATTCCGGTCGTGTCGCGTTCAAATGGATCCGATGGGAAAGAGGTCGGCGGCTTGTGCCTGTGGATAGGCACACTCATAATAGTCGAGATGGTGCCAGACCGTCGCTGTCGATCGCGCGCGGCCGGATGCACATGATCACGACTGGAACGGGGAGTGGGACGCCAACGTGACGGGCGATCGCCGGGTCTTTGAGGAAGTTTCGGGACTTGCCACCGAGCAGCGGAATCCGCGCACGATGGATCTCGACCGGCTGGCCGTTCGTCCGCTGCTCGAACGAATCAACGCCGAGGATCGTCTCGTCGCCGACATCGTGGCCGGCGAAATCCCCTGGATCGAACAGGCGGTCGAACTGGTTGTCGCCGCGTTCCGAAAGGGAGGGCGCCTGATCTACGCCGGCGCCGGCACCAGTGGCCGCCTCGGTATCCTCGATGCCGCCGAGTGCCCGCCGACTTTCGGCACGCCGCCGGCCATGGTGCAGGGAATCATCGCCGGCGGGCTGGCGGCATTGACCGGCGCCATCGAAGGGGCCGAGGATCGCGGTGAAGAGGCGGTGGCGGCACTGGCCGATCTGGGCGTCGGACCGAATGACGTGGTGCTGGCCATCGCCGCCAGTCGGCGTACGCCCTATGCGCTGGCCGCACTGGAAGAGGGACGCCGTCGCGGCGCGCGGACGATCTTTCTCACCACCAATCCCCGAGATTCGCTGACCGTCGATGTCGATGTGGCCATCTGTCCGGTCGTGGGGCCCGAGGCGGTCATGGGCTCCACGCGCATGAAGTCGGGCACGGCCCAGAAGCTGATTCTCAACATGATCACCACGGCATCCATGATCCGGATGGGGAAGGTGTACGAAAACATGATGGTCGATCTGATGGCCACGAGTCGGAAGCTGGTCGAGCGAAGCCGTCGCACGGTGATGATCGTGACCGGCCTTGACTATGAGGGGGCAAAGCGGGCCATCGAGGCCGCGGAAGGACAGGTGAAGACGGCCATCGTCATGGCGCGCGCCGGCGTCGATCTGCCGGAAGCCCGGTGTCGACTCGAAGCAGCGGACGGCCGCGTGCGTGCCGCCCTCGGGGAGGCGGAATGATAGGGAAAATCATGCGGACGATGAGCTGGCTCCTGTTGCTGCCGGCGGTTACCGGCGTCTTTGGATGCAGCGGCGGTTCGACACCGGCCGGGCCGATCACGGTTCACTTCTGGCAGTTCTGGGAAGCCGATGTCGTGGGGCCGATCCTGACCCGTTTCGAAGCCGAAAACCCCGGGATCAAGGTTCAAATGAAACAGCTCACCTGGCAGAACGGGCGCGAGGAGATACTGGCGGCGGTGGCGGCCAACACCGCCCCGGACCTGTGTGAACTTGGCTCGACCTGGTTTGGACGATTTGCTGCTGATGGCGCGCTGGCCGACATTTCCGCCGAAACGGATTCCTTGCGGGCCCGGTTGCGCCAGTGGGAAGCCGCCATGCACAACGGCCGGGTCTATGGCGTTCCCTGGGTTCTCGGCACGCGCGCGGTCTTCTACAACAAGCGGCTCTTCCGCGAGGCCGGACTGAACCCGGACCTCTCGCCGCCCGATACCTGGCCGCGGCTGATGGAGGCCGCCTCGAAAATACACAAGCCCGACGCCGGCACCTACGGTTTCGGCCGCAACAGCGGCGAGCGCTACGTTCTCTTCAAGAAATTCATGCCGCTGGCCTGGAGCAACGGGGGCGATGTGCTCTCGGCGGACGGCTTGCAGAGCGTCTTCAATTCAACGGAAAATCTCGAGGCGCTGAAATTCTGGCTGAGCCTCAAGTCCGTGTCGCTGACGGAGCGCCAGGATCAGATTGATCAGGCCTTCAAGCAGGAACGAATCGGCATCATCCAGTCGGGCGCCTGGCTCTTCAAGACGCTGCCGACCGATGCGCCGAAACTCGAGTATGGCGTCTGCCGGATGCCGCGTCCGGATGGCAACAATCGGGTCAACCGCTCGTTCGGCGGCGGCGAGATCCTCGTCATCTTCAAGAACTCGCCCCGCCGCGAGGCGGCGCTCAAGCTGGCGGCCTTTCTGGCCCGTGGCGACAATGCTCTGGCTCTCTGTCGCGTGGCCAAGAGTGTCCAGCCGGCCGCGGTCGGCATGGAAAACGACGACTACTACCAGGCCAATCCCGGCGAGCGAACCTTCGTCGAGCAACTGACAACGGCCGTCTTCCCGCCCAACGATCCGAGCTGGCAGGAGATGGAGAACGCCGTCGAGAACTGGGTGGAAAAGGCGATGTTCGAAAAGGTCACGGCGGAAAAGGCTCTGGAAGAAGCCGACCAGGAGATCGTCGCACTGCTTCACGCGCGGATCCCCTGATCGATGCACACCCCCGGGCGTCACGGCCCCTCGACGCTCGTTTTCCTCCTGCCATGGCTCCTGACGTTCGGCATTTTCGCCCTCTATCCGCTGGCCGACTCCTTCTGGGTGTCGTTCACTCGCTACAACCCGATCCAGGGGCCGCCGGTTTTCATCGGGCTGGACAACTACGCGCGTCTCCTTCGTGATCCCATCTTCTGGACATCGCTCCGGAACACGCTGATCTTCGTCGTCGGCACGATTCCGCTGACCACGGTCGGCGCGCTGCTGGTGGCGCTGGCCTTGAATCGGCATCTCCCGATGAAGGCCCTCTTCCGGGCTGCCTGGTTCATGCCCACGATCGTGTCCATGGTCGTCATCTCGCTGGTCTTCAAGAATTTCTACTCGCCGTTCGGTTTTCTGAACGCCATCCTCTCGCTCCTTGGCCTGCCCGGACATGCATGGCTTCAGGACCCGGACACGGCCCTCGGCGCCATCATGCTGATGGATGTCTGGGCGGCCGTCGGCTACTACGCCGTCATCTTCCTGGCGGGCCTGCAGGCAATCCCGGCCGAACTGTACGAGGCCGCCGCGCTGGATGGCGGCTCGGGGTGGCGGAAGCACTGGCATATCACGCTGCCACTCCTCAGGTCGACGATGCTGTTCATCCTGGTCATCAACACGATCCGCTCGTTTCAGGTGTTCATCGAGATCTTCGTGATGACCCGCGGAGGACCGCTCGACAGCACGCTGACCACGGTTTACTACCTGTACGACCGGGCGTTCAACAGTTTTGAACTCGGCTACGCCAGCGCGCTGGCCTGGGCCCTCTTCGCGGTGACGCTCGGGGCCTCACTGGTGTACGTCCGGGTTCTCAAGGACCGGGGGGCGGCATGAGTTCCCGGATGGTGGGCGCCCGCGACCGGGGTCACTGGCTGATCGTCATCGGCCTTTCGATCGGCCTTGTCACGATGCTGTTGCCGCTCGTCTGGATGGTCGGCACCTCACTCAAGGCGGTGGGTGCGGGACTGGGGGGGCTGTCCGACCTCCTTCCCTGGCCGGTCAGCCTCAAGAACTATCGCGATATCCTGGCCAGCGGTCCCTTCGGGCGTTATTTCCTGAACAGCGCCGTCGTGGCAATCGTGGTCGTGGCCGGCAACATCCTGTTCAGCGCCATGGTCGGGTATGCGTTTGCCCGGCGCCGATTCGTCGGCAAGGGGCCGCTCTGGTGGGGCCTTCTGGCCACGCTCATGGTGCCGAAACAGGTCACAATGATCCCGATCTATGTCCTGACGGCCAAGCTCCACCTGATCAACACCTACACGGCCCTGATCGCGCCGTTCCTGGTCGATGCGTTCAACGTCTTCCTGATGCGCTCGTACATCGAACAGCTGCCTCACGACCTGGAGGAGGCGGCCCGTGTCGACGGCGCCAGCGAATGGCGGATCTTCTTCAACGTGGTCTTTCCGCTCACCCGCCCGGCGCTGGCCGTTGTCGGGATAAACACGTTTCTGGTCAACTGGAACAACTTTCTCTATCCGCTGATCCTGACCAACAGCGATTCCATGCGCACACTACCGGTGGGCCTGGCACTCTACGCTCAGGGGGAAAACTCGGTCAGCTGGGGCCACCTGATGGCGGGCTCCTGTCTCTCCACCTTGCCAATTCTGGTCGTCTTTGTCATTTTTCAACGCCACATCATCGAGGGGATCACGGCCGGCGCCGGAAAATAACCATGAAGGAATCGATCCAGAAGATCGCGGCCGCGGATCCGCGGCTCATCATCGGCCTCATGTCCGGCACCAGCGCGGACGGCATCGACGCGGCCCTGGTCGAGGTGAGGGGTCACGGTGCCGACACCAGTTGGAAGCTGCTCGGCTTCGCATCGACGCCGTTCGATTCGGAAGTACGGAATGAGGTTCTCGATCTACAGCACCCGTCGGCGGAACAGGTTCTGCCTCGCCTGGCTCGGCTGCACTATCGGCTCGGCAATTTGTACGCGAAGGCCTGCCGCGCCGTTGCCGCCATCGCCAGGCGGAAAGTGGAAGACATCCACCTCATCGGCTGCCACGGCCAGACCGTCTTTCACGACACCGCCCGCGGCGATCGCCGTGAGGCCGAGCCCCCCGCCACGCTTCAGATTGGCGAGGCGCAGATCCTGGCAGAAGGCACCGGCATCGCGGTCGTTTCCAACTTCCGCGCCCGCGACGTGGCCGTCGGCGGCACCGGTGCGCCACTCGTGCCGCTGGTCGACTGGCTCCTTTTTCGTTCGCCAGACCAGAACCGCCTTTGCCTGAATCTGGGCGGCATCGGCAATCTGACATCTCTCCGGGCTGGCGGCGAGGCTGGCGAAATCCGCGCGTTCGACACCGGCCCGGCCAACATGATCCTGGATGCGCTCGTCACCCGGGAAACCGGCCACACGGACACCTGTGATCGGGACGGTACCCGCGCCGCCCGCGCCGAGCCCGACGCCGAACTTCTCGCGGTGATGATGAAGCACCCGTACCTGGCGCTTCGCCCTCCCAAGTCCTGCGGCCGCGAGGAATTCGGCGCCGCCTACGTCGATTGGCTGGTCGACGAGGCGCGCCGTCGTCACCTCTCCAGCGACACCACACTTTCGACCGGCACCAGCTTCACCGCCCGCAGCGTGGCGGAAGCCGTCGCTCGTTATCTGCCCACCGGGTTTGTCCCGGACGAGGTGCTGGTCAGCGGTGGTGGGGTTCACAACCGTGAGATGTTGAAACGCGTGGGCACTGAGCTGGAGCGCGCCATCGGCCGCGCCATTCCCGTCACCACCACCGCCGACCACGGCCTCGACCCGGATGCCAAGGAAGCCCTTGCCTTCGCGCTCCTGGCCAACGAGTCCATTCACGGTGGAGCCGGAAACGTGCCCTCCGCCACCGGCGCCCGACGCGCCGTGGTTCTTGGAAGCTTTACCGCTCCATGAAGAGGCAATGCACTGTCATGCGCCCGGTGACATCGGGGCTCATCCTGATCACGGGCATTGCCATTCTCCTTGCCGGCTGCTCTCGCCGGCCGAAGCCAGTTGCCACGGCGGAGCCGCCGACACCAACCGTCACCGAGGTTCCATTCAGTCAGGACCCGGTCATCCGCCAGGAGCCAACCCTCCGCGTGGCCATCGTCACCAACGCCGACAATGTCGAGCTGACCGGCGAGGGATCTTTCCGCCTCACGGGTGGAGCCCTGGGTGAGAAGGGCAAACGATTCGACAAGGCCACGGTCATCCTGGTCAGCGCGAAGGGCCATACGCTCCAGCTCCGCGCAAACGGCCGGTCCATCACCGCCGGCGCCGACCCGATCCGTCTCATTCCCGATGAAGACGACCCGGTTCAGGTCAACAAGAGCCGCTTTCGGGGCGGCTTCGAGATCCGTCCCGGCGCCGCCGGCGGCATCACCATCCTGAACCGCATTCCGATGGAGGAGTACCTCCGCGGCGTCGTTCCGAATGAAATCGGTCACGGCAAGCCCGATCTGCTCGAAGCCGTCAAGGCACAGGCCGTGGCCGCACGCACGTATGCTCTCATCTCACGCGGCCAGTACGAGGCGGCCGGCTACGACCTGCTGGCCACCGTGGCCGATCAGGTGTACAGCGGCGTGGCGGCGGAAAGCCCGATTGTCGACCAGGCACTGCACGAGACGCGCGGGGTCGTGGCGTTGTACCAGGGGCAGCCGATCGTCACCAACTATGCCTCGACCTGTGGCGGCCACACCGCCGACCGCGATGAAGTGTGGGAGAAGCCGCCGTTGCCGTACCTGCGGGGCGTTCCCGACAAGGGAACTGACGGCGACTGGTGTCAGGGCTCGAAGTACTACCGGTGGGAGGAAACCTGGCCCGGCGACCAACTCTGGAAGGCCGTGCGCCTGAATCTCAACAAGGAGTACGCCTACGGCATTGGCGAGGAATCGCGCCTGAAATCAGTTCGCATCACCGAAACCGGCCCAAGCGGACGGGTCCGAAAACTGGCCTTTGAAACGACCACCGGCACGTACGAGGCCCGCGGCGATCGCATTCGCTGGATTCTGTCGCGGGCCGCCAACGCCGGACCACTCCGCAGCATCCTGTTCGAAATCGATACCAGTGAGTCCAGCGGCCGGTTGACACAACTGACGGCAAAAGGGGCGGGGTGGGGGCACGGTGTCGGCATGTGCCAGTGGGGCGCCATGACCCGCAGCCGGAAGGGCCAGGATTTCCGACGCATCCTTGGCGATTACTACCAGGGCGCCCAGCTCGCGGCGATCTACCCGTGACGCCGGATGACGCCCTGCTTCGCTGGATCAGGGGTCTTTCGCCGGCCCGGCGCATCGCCCAGCTCCTGATCGTGGCCCCCGATCCAGAGGAGACGCCCGAAGAGGTGGTGGCGTGGTTCACCGAATCCGGCTACGGCGGGCTCTTCCTCCAGTGGCGCCATCTCGGTGAGCGCGAGTGGCTCTTTGAACTGATCGACCGCCTGCGCGATCGCCCAGATGATTCGCCGCCGCCGCTTATCACCGTGGATGAAGAGGGGGGCCTCGTCTCCGACCTGACCGAGCTCACCAACACCGCGCCCTCGCCAGCCGCGCTTGGCATGCTCGATGACTCGATGACGACGTTTCGAACCGCGCTGGCCATGGGGGACAAAATTCGCGCCATGGGTTTCAACCTGCTCCTGGCTCCGAGCCTGGATGTGAACGGCGAAAGTCGGAATCCGGTGATCGGCACGCGAGCCTTCGGCGCCACGCCGCAAATCGTGGTGAAGCATGGCCTGGCCGCGCTGGAGGGTTACGCCCGTGCCGGCCTCGTCACCTGCGTCAAACACTTCCCCGGCCACGGCTCGACCCGACTCGACAGCCACCTGGCCCTGCCCATCCTGGACGCACCCCTCGAGCTCCTGGAGGTCCGCGATTTGCCGCCGTTTCGCGCCGCCATCGACGGCGGTGTCCAGGCCATCATGACCGGCCACCTGGCCTGCCCCGCGCTGGATCCGAGCGGCGCCCCCGCGACACTCTCGCCAATCATGCTCAACGGCTTCCTGCGCGGCGAATTGGGATTCGAAGGAGTCATCCTGTCCGACGACATGGAGATGGCCGGCGTGGCCGCCCTGGGCAATCCCGGTGCCGTGGCCCGGAACGCCATCGAAGCCGGCGTCGATGCCCTGCTATACGCCAGGAACCGGGACATGGCGGCCGAAGTGGCAAGCGAACTCACCCGGGCCATGTTGAGGGGCGAGCTGGCCGAAGAGCGAGTACTAACGTCGCTGGCCCGCCTCTGGCGGCTCCGCCGCACCATCCAGGCCGCCGAAACCGAAATGGATGAAACGGCGCGGGAAGAAATCCTGGACATGCAGCACGAGGAGTTCCTGCGCGAAGTCACCCGCCAGACCATCACGCAGGTCGGCCATCGCGGCCCCGAACTCCCCGTCCCCTGGTCGGATCAGTACGGCCTCATCATCGTGCCGACAAACAACGAACCAAGACTCGATGTCGATGTCGAATATCTCCGCGACCTGATCGTGCCGCTCCGCATCGGTCTCCAGGTCACCAGTCTTCGACCCACCGACGACGAGCGAGCCGCCGCCCTCTACCGCGCCTCGCGAGCCGATTTCATCATCGCCTGCACCCTGACCCGCGGCGCCGTCGTCCCCGAACAACGCCGCCTCATCGACGACCTCCTCGGTCTGAAGAAGCAACTGACCGTCGTCTCCCTCCTCGACCCCCACGACCTTGCCGAATACCCAACAGTCCGCACCCGCCTCGCCACCCGCGGCTTCAACCGCAGCGCCCTGGCCGGCCTGATCAAAGTCCTGACCGGCATCACCGACCCCCTCCCCGAATC